>Ga0209512_1000155_pt1 | contig 148430 bp, 169 predicted proteins | sample frozenSSSSmetaG_FD_184142 | JGI IMG/M metagenome (GOLD analysis project Ga0209512, IMG submission 184142) | Glacier valley bacterial and archeal communities from Borup Fiord, Nunavut, Canada, to study Microbial Dark Matter (Phase II) -... | ecosystem: Environmental > Aquatic > Freshwater > Ice...
CCCACCCCGGCACCTCCGTCTTGCGCACCCGCGGCCGCCCCCACCAGTCCGTGCTGCTGCCCCACTTGCACTTCGCCCTGCTCTCCGCCGACCGCGGCGCCCCCGCCAGCGGCGGCTCGAGCGTGTCCAGCGTCTGCTGCGTCGCCAGCCCGACCCACACCGGCGCCACCGCCCCGGCATACGCCTCGATCGGATGCCACACGCTGCCGAGCCAGCGCGCCATGTAGAAGCCGAGCAGCATGAACCAGCTCTGCCAGAACGTAATCCCGCTGATGTTCGTGTTGACGACGCCGGGCTGCGTGACGTACATCTCCGGGCGCACCAGCTCCCCCTGCTGCCCTTCCCCATCCTTAGGCAGGATCCCCTTCCTCACCGCGAAGAACCCCTTGTTCACGCCCCTCACCCCCGGCAGCGCGGCGGTCAGCACCACCAGGTCCGTAAGCCGCTTGGAGCCATAGTAAGGGTTCTTGCTCCCCAGCCCCTGCAGGTCGCCCATCGGCAGATCCTCCGCCCGCGGCTCCAGCGTCGAGATCCACACGATGCGTCCGCGCTCGCCGGGCTCGCGGCCCGCGGCCACGGACAGCAGCGGCATCAGCTCGTGCGTCAGGACGTAGTGGCCGAAGACGTTGGCGCAGAAGATCTCGCCGAGGCGCGGCTCCTCGGCATCCTTGTCCCCATCCGCCTCTACTGTTCCGCCGGCGACCGTCTTGGCGGCTGCGCGCCCCAGGAACGAAGACTGCGTCGGCGCGAGCGCGGCCGGCACAGGGAACGTCAGCCACTTCCAGTACGTGATCGACTCGGGGAGCCCCGTGAGCGTGCCCCAGATCGCGGGCGCCCAGGGGATGCCGGTCCAGCCGCCGATGCCGGCGTTGAGGTAGAGGACGTCGAGGCGCGGGATGTTGACGCCGGTGAGGCCCGGGCGGCCGTCCTCTGTCGCCGGACTGCGCAGCCCGGCGCCCTCGCCGCGCAGGAGGGAGGCGAATCGGTAGATGCCGCGGAGATCGCAGAGGTCGACTTCGGCGCCGAGGAAGTGCACGCGGGAGGCGGAGGTGCGCCAGTCGTAGGGTTTGTCCTGGGCGAGGGCGCGTTTCTGGAGGTCGGGGGAGGCCTGGGTGAAGGACTGGAGGTGGCGGCGGAGGGAGGTGATGGTGGAGGTTGTTTTTGCGATGGAGCGTGTGGAGATTATGAGGATGAGGTGGGATAAGGGGTCGCGGGAGGGAATGGTGAGGAATTCGTCGATGAGGCGCTGGCAGATGGAGAAGCCGAGGCCGCTGGGAGGTGAGGACGTCAGCTTTGGAGAAAGCGAGGAGGCGAGGGTGCTTGGACTGGGCAGAGTGACGGAGGGAAGATGCTGGGAGAGCAGCCTCTTGTGCTGTGGAGGAATTGGGAGTTGCTCACCTATTTGAGCCCGTCACCAGAATAAATCTTTGACTGGAACTTCCTTCCCATGGTGGAAGACCCATGGCCACCCGGACTGACCCTTCGCAAGGTTTGTTAATTCGTGATTGTTGCTGCACGCACGGAGGCCTCGGATGGATCAATTGGCTTCCTGGAATTGTTGTTCGAAGGATTTCGACAGTCGCAGTGACAGGACAGGAGCGCAGGTTGAGAATTGAGGGGAGATGGTGATAAATTGTAGTTTGGAGGTTGCGGTTGGAGTTCCTATAAGGTTGCTGAATGCTGATCGCCCATGCAGCCAGCACCCCTGAGTCCTGATTATTGTCCGCCCTAGCGTACTTCATAGCGCGTGCGATGGGGTCTGGTTCCTGGACCACCGAATGTGAATACGAAAATTCCCCTTTTAAAGTTTGAATATTTCAAATTATTTACTCTAAATATTTTGGATCTTATTTTGTCACAATACTAGTCGACAATAAGTTGATTAACAGTTATTGTTAATATTAACAATTTATATACTTTATATTAAAAATAAAGGGCACGGCCTACAGGCCTGCTACATCCCGTAAAACTTAAATAAATCATGTATAATATACATTTAACACATATAAACATTGTAAAGTAAAAATGAAAGAGAATCAGTAGATGATCTATAAATATTACTATAATTTTTTATCACGAAAAAGGGCATAGTAGACAGTTAGCTTTGATAATAATCGTATCCCCTTATTCAAGCTACCTCATCGAATGCCCAGGCCTTTCCCACAAGTCGCAGAAGTGCATCTCGTCGAACGCGTATTCTAATCACACTTTCGCTCGGGGTGGAACTTGGGCTTTGGGTTTGGGTTTGGGCATGGCTTTGAGGGAGGAGAGAGAGGGACTCAGGAGAGCCCCTTCCTTTTGATTTCCCAGACCTCGCCCCGCACATCGAAAGACCCCTCCCCCCTTTCCCTCCGGCAGTCATGACTCCATGCACTCATCACTCGGTCCTCACTCATCACGCCCATCACACATTCACACACGCCACACCACAAGACTCCACGATATGAGGCGGCCGAATCTCTCATTACCTAGCTACCCAACCGAGGCCGCGCGAGCCCACGCTGCACATCCACTGGGGACTCCACCGCTGCACCGGCCATCAAGGCCAGCTGCTCGCGCCGCGGTGCCCACAGACAGGAAACAAAGGAAAAGCGTTTGCGCGATGAGGTCGCGCACGCCTAGTGGTGGTATCTCCGTGTCCCGCCTCGGGCGGGACTGGGGAGAACATGATCCTCTCCTTCTTGACAGAGCTTGCAATTAGGGGCAGGGGGGAGGAAATAACATCTGAGGAGAGACGGGATCGATTTTTTTGGGGGGAAGGTCTTTTGCTGGTTTTTCTGGTGTATTACATCATTTGTTGATTAAAGGCGGCCAAACCTCGTAATGAAGCGGAGGGGGAACATTGTTTCTTTTCCATATTTGGAACCCAATCTGATGGAGTGCTTAGAAAAATTCAAAATTCGTCAGGGAAAAATCGCGAATGAGGTCCTCGGGGTGCAATTTCGACCGTGATGTAGCTGTGCTTTCTGGACATTTCTCGCTCTGCAATTAGTTTAGATGGTCTTGGGCGATCGGGAGTTCCTGCAGATACGAGTCAGTATTCCATCTACCTGGGCCGGCCCGGTTGCGAGGGGGAGGGGCCACGCACCCGATATCCACAATGTCATCCACATGGTTGCACAGCGCGACGAACAGATCGAAGAAGAGTTTCCCACCACTCTCCATCTCCGCCTGCATGGTGCCGCTCCTCTTAAACGTCTTGCGACATCTGATGATCAGGGCCAGGTAGTGAGCGCGGAGGCGCGAGTCCGTGTCCGGCGTGTTGTCGTACGCGTAGCGCGCGCTGCGCAGGATCGTGCCGACCTCGATGCCGCTCTGCAGGCCCTGCTTGCGCAGCGCCAGCGCCTGCAGCTCCTCGAGCCCGTAGCGCCCCGCGGCGCAGTACACGACGGTGTCGCGCAGCAGGGCCTCGCCCGCGCTGGCGACGTAACACGTGGCCTCGACGTTTCCGCGACCGCCTCCGTTTTCAGGGGTGGCACTCCCCGGCGAGTCCTCGAGGGTCCACGTGCTGCGCCGCTTGTTCTGGAGCAGGCGCGGGTAGTAGTCCCCCTTGTAGAGGTACTCGAGCACGCACGAGAAGATCTCGGGCTCCTCGTCGGGGAGGTCGATCCTCTTGCTCGGCGCGTCGAGGAACTTGCCCCGGCATGCCGCCGCGAAGAACGGCGACAGGCAGAGCACGTCCTCGTGCGCTGCGAACAGTCGTCCCTCCCGACCGACCTGGAAGGTGATGATCGGGGAGGTGAGAGTCCTGTGTTGCCAAGAGCCGTCAGCCTTGCGCCCCACTATTTGCTTCTTGCTTCCCCAGATACTTTGACGGGAAGAATGGAGACGGGAATACTTACGCCCCGACGGGCGGACTCTCCTCGAACGACTTCTGCAATTTCGACAACTTCGAGGAATCCTTAAAGGTCTTCTTAAGCCGCGCGACCTTCTCGACGCGGTCGCCCGAGCGGTACGACCGTTTGAACATGATCACGGCGGCGTTCCGAGTCTCTTATCAGGATATGTGGGGGGATTGTTGAAGGAGTGACGAAACGAGCGTGAGGGGGGAGGTTGTCGTTGTTGTTGACGTTGACGTTGACGCACAAATGATTGACAGGGCCCAGGAAGAGATCTCGAGAAGTTCTTAACGAAAGTCTGGAGATTCTTGTTTGTTTGCGACCCGAATGGTGTGGTGAGGAGAGAAGAGAAGAGAGGAGAGGGAAAGGAGACAGGGCGTGGGGATGCGATGCTCTTTATAAGTTGCCGCACGCTGCACTGCATGCTGCATGGGTGAGTCTTAGCGGCCACGTGATGGTCCTCGGGGAGCCCAATTGAGTCCGGGGAAAAACATAAGTACCTAAGTAGGTGTGTACATCATACATGGTGGAGGGGTGATGGGCGTGCTGTGTGTGGCTGTGGCTGTGTCGGGATGCTCATTGCGATGCTTGATTGAGCGCCGCCTCATTTCCATCGTGGAGCATCACAATCCATTCGTTGCTGTTCTGCCCGTGCATGCGACGAGCCGTCGTTGGCGGGTGGGTGCCTGAATGGAAGTGCCGCCTGCCAGACTCGTGGAACTGGGAAATATATATGATAATATATAATATATATATCTATATATGTATGTATGCATGTATGTGCTATGTGCTTTATAACCCCACGAAATATATCCGATGTACCCAAGTAAGGATAAGGACGATGAGGATGGATGGAACAGGGCTAAAGTAGGCTGTTCTTAAGATCTTCTAAATCATACCTACATACTCCAGCTAGATGTGCAATCTATTCAAGAGAATAAAAGTTAGAGACGCATCTGATGCCATTCTTGCCCGTACTCTAGCTCGAACAAGCCGCACGCAGAAAGCGCAGAACCCCCTCCTGCATCGTTAATCTATAAGTTGTCGATCTTCCCATCATCGACGCCTCGCCTCGCCATGCCATGCCATGCCTGCTATTATACTCGTGGTTCGAAAGAGAAAGATTACTAAGTATACCGTACACATATTTCGTTTTCATCTCCGATTCCTGCTTCCCGCCCGTGCTGTGCTGCCGTTGCTGAAATATAAACGCTGAAATGGAAATTCGAACATGCCGCCGCCGAAACCGGAAATAGGCTACGCAGAACAGACGCAGCCTTATGAACCGAGCGTGCTCTGACTCAGGCTCGATTTGCCCGGTCCTTGAGACTTCTTCAGAGCGCGGAGCTCATCCTCAACCTTCCTGCGCTCCGCTTGCTCAGCCTGTCGAGATGTCAGTATCTACACTCCACTTTACAAATCGCCCAACAGGAGGGGAGAAGAAGATACGTACCCTCAATGCCCTCGCGTTCTCCGCCCTCGTATCCCTCATCATCTTCTTAAACTCATTCTTCAACACCGCCGTACTCGTGTTCCCCGCCCCCACCGCCCCCTGGCTGCCCGCCCCCTCCGGCCCCGGACTCCTCATCCCAAGCCACCTCACCCTCTCATCGCTCAGCTTCGCCTCCAGCCCCTCCCTCTCGTCCCTCAGCCGATCAATCTCCTTCTCCAAACTCTCCCGCTCGCGCTCCCACTCGATCGACGCCTTCGTCATGACCTCGTACTCCTCGATCGTCTCGCTCAACTCCCTCTTCAGCTCCTCCACTCTGCCACCCCCCTGCCTCAGCGTCTCAATCTCCGATTTCAGCTGCATATTCGACTGCAGCAAGCCATCGATCTCCCTCTGAATCGCAGGGTTCGCCGCCACCTCTGCAGCCCGCTGCGCGCGCGAGCCGTACGCGCCATCGAGCTCCGCGCGTGCAATCGTGACTTCGGTCTGCAGCCGCGCGATCTCCATATTCTTATCATCCATCTCCTGCTCCTTCCCCTCCAGCAATTTACTCACCCTCTCCACCTCCACCTCCTTCTCCCGCAGCGCGATCGTCGAAGCCTCCAGCTGCGCCTCTTTCTCCTGCAACACGTGAGCCGACTTCTTCGCCCCCTCAAGCTCCGCCGTCAGCTCGCCGATCCGACTTTCCGCCTTCGCCAGCGCCTGCCCAAGCTCGTCCGCCCGCGCCCCAGACTCCGCTAGCCGCGACTGCACCTCCGCATCATCCACGCCGCGGTTCAGCTTCAGATCCTGCAACTCGTCCCTGAGGCGCTCGATCTGCTCGCTGCGCTCCAGCAGCGCGTCCGTCAGCTGTGCCGCCTCGTCCTCTTTCTTCGCCTCCTCCTGGCTGCGCAGACTGGATTCCCGCCGCGACTTGTCCAGCTGCTCCATCACGGACATGAGCTGCCCCTGCAGATCCTGCGCTTGCGACTCCGCCTTCTCGAGCGTGACTTGCGCAGTCCGCAGCTCTGTCTCCATCTCCGCCATCTCGCGATCCTTCGTCTCATCGGACTTGTTGTTCAGTTCGCGCTGCTGCTTGATCTGGCGTTGCAGCACCTCCTTTTGCTCTTTCAATAGAGTGGCTTGGCCGTATAGCCATTGCACCTTGGCGGAGAAGGCCTGGAGAGAGAATGGCTCTGGTGGGACATCGATATTCGCATCGAAATCGTCATCGTCGGGCTCTTCGCCCTTTTCGATGCGAGTCTGCCGTCTCTGTTGTCTGCGACGCCGGTCGTCTTGCTCGCCCGACTGGATAATGTCCCAAAGTCCTTCGAGGACGTTTTGCATATTTGACAGATCTCCGGATTGCGATGCGTCTCTGTCTCTGTTTGAGGTAGCCCGTTGGAGCTCTGCTTCGAGTTCTGATGATGCGGAGGCTGCACGTTGGAGTTCGCTCTCCATCGTATTGATGCTGGATTTGAAATATAAAAGTTGTTCTTTGAGGCTCTGTCCAGTGAATTGTGGCGGCTCAGGCAACGAAGGATTGAACGGTAAGAGAATGGCTTGGACTTCGCGATTCAGTTCTCCAATCGTCTCTTCCATCGTCAGATCTGCCATTTCTTGCTTTGTTGATGATAGGCTTTGCTCCTCATCTATCACATTAATGCCTTGTTCCAAGTAATCCAGATGTGAACTTAGAAGTCTCCCAGGCTGCGCAGACATCTCGGCTGGTGATATATGCGGAGGTCTGTTGTAGGTCTCGTCTCGTTGTGGGTTTACGCGAATGATAGCCTCGCGCAAACGATTATTGAGCTGCTCAAGCTTCGCTTCTGTAGAAGCAATCTGCTCCTTCGACCTTGTTGCCTCTTCCTTGAACTTTAATGCGTCTTCACCAAGATCCTTTGATCGATTTGGCGACCCTGATGGTCGGCGTGTGTGTCCATCGAACCTATCGTGACCACCACCGAATCCAAGACCGTCCAATCTATCAAATGTAAGGTAGAGACTTCTGTCGTCGAACAAGTCCTCCTCGTGCAAAGGATCTATGCTGCTCCTCGCATTTGTATATGTATACATACTCTCCGGACTTCCAGGAATTCCTTGTTGAGATGGCATATTCGGCTTATGGCTCTTCGCGGATCCCTTATGCGTCATCTGCAGAATCCCCGCTGTATGCTTCAGTAACCTCGTTTGCGGCTCAATCAGTCTTCTTTCTAATCCCCAGAGCTCCTGTGCCAGCTCTTCACATCTCCTCTCGCTGGTAAGCCTTTCCATATCAGCTTCTCGGACCTGTTCGCTATGACTGTTGCGATTTAAACCCAGACTCAACCGGTGTTTCTTTCCCTCGCCATCCTTTGCAGCTGGCGAGTACAACTTCGCCATATTGATCGCTGCATCACGATACTTCGACTGCACCGCCAGACTCTGCCTCGTCTGCCGAATCCGCTGCGAAAGAGACTGGCATTGCTTCTTCAAACCATCTACCTCCTCCGGCGACAATAGCACATATTCTTTCGCATCCCCCAGTGCCGTCTCGACCAGGAGATGTATCTGTATGGGATCATTCACATTGAGCAGCATGGACCTATTCGTCCTCGTAGAGTTCAGAGGATTAAACCTCGGTGTCTCGCCCTCAAAATTGCTAATGATGTCGTTCCTGTAGCCCTCCAGCAGCGTCTTGCCATTCGGGAACTGGGGGACGCTCTGTGAAGCCTGGGAGGCTGGAAAGCTTTGTATCGAAGATCCGTTGCTGGCCACGCGCTTGTGAGGTGGTGGTGCCTGTCGCGGCGGTGGACTGTTTTGCACCAACCCATAGCTGCCATCCTGGCTATTGGAAACCGAGGGCAGCGGCATACGGCCGGGGTTCTGGTTGTTCATGGCCGGTGGTCCTCCCGAGGAGCTCCCTGCAACTATCTCAGCGCTCCAAGTCCTGTATCTTCTCCTTCTACTCGGAAAATTCTTTGTGCCGCCCTCCTCACTCCCTCCTCAAGTATGCCAGTGTACCGGAAGCGCCGTGCGCTTTGTCGTCTAAGCCAGTGACCCAAAGAAGTCGCGACAGTCGCAGGAAAAGCGCAGCGATCAAATCGTTAGATATGCATCTCTGCACCAAAGAGCTTCGTCTTTCGCTGCAATGCGTCGTAGCTGCTGTCGCGTATCGATCTTCAGCCTCTTTCTTCCTAGAGGTATCTCCGTTGAAGGTCCAAAACGTGGTTCGCAAGTGCTCTTTGTCGCTATTCGCTCCGCATGAAAGGAAACTATGCTGATTTACAAATACAGTAAACAAAGAATCAGACAGCATGCGCAATGCAACGAAGAGGCGCTCAGAAGCAATTATCCAAAAAGGAGAAATAACTTTACAATTCTGTATGATCTCAATCTCAGTTGGAGACGCCGGCCCGCAGGGGTCCTGTGCACATACATACTAGATCGTCATGCGCTAAATTTGGCAGGGGCTGTGCTATGCTGAATTGACATTGTGTCACGTGAACTGGTAGCTTTTCCGCCCCTTATTGGCCTTTCTTTGCATCAGGAACTCAACTCAGCTATTTCTGACAGCGGCTTTTCGAGGCTGTGGAAATATGCGGATGGCATATAATGGCGCTCCAGTATAGATAACCATCATCATACTCTGTGGATCATGATGAACGAATGTTGCTCTTGGTGGTTGCTTGGCATTTCGTAGGCAAGCTTCAATACTTTCGGACATGAATAGGAGTAGATCCAAAGCTTTTCTCCAATGCTTCCTTCATATTTAGGAATTATAGATCCGGTAAAGATAGCAGGATACATGGTATCACAAATAGGCATAAAATCATAGTGCCGGCCCTTCAAAAGTCTCCCTCCTATAGCGCATATACCACGCCGTCTTGTGTGGAAACGTTACTTGCTTCTCCTTCGAGAAACCAGCATTTTGGAGATGCTGAATGAATCTGCAGTAGATATTAGCTTTTACGTGTTCCTTATAGAACCAGCAAGATAACAAGTCTTACTTCTCATTATCAATCCGCGGCTCTAGGACCAGGCACTCTGACCTGTACTCCACCATCATCGACCAATGCACCAACGCACTAATCCATCTGCTCAACCTATGCGGTCCTCTGAACTCATCTTCGCCCACCAACACATGCACGCCACGATCCCAATCCTTCGCCTCGCCCGCATTCAACACTCCCCCCAAAATATCCTCTTTCACCCAGTAAATCTCAAAATACCCAAAGGGTTTCCCATCCCAGCAGCCGATCGCTGGAAACAAATGCTTGCACTCCAACTTGGCGCGCAGGTACGCCTCTTGGACCTCAAAGGGGCCATCGCAGCCCCAGAAATTGGAAACGCGGGGAATGTTCATCCACTTGTGGAGCAGTTGCAGATCGGTCATATTGCGCGTGTCGGTTTCGTCTTCGCAGACCGGGGTTGGGATGGCAGAGGATGGTGCGGAAGTCATGCCTAAACTTGCAAGACTTAGTGACAGGCCAGTGGCTAAGTCGTCAGCAGCCGGCTCAGGGCCGGCATATGCGACTGGCTTATCGCTCAAGCTAGCAACACGGAAAGTTAGATGCTCGCCCAGGCTGGGGATAAACCTGGTGTAGAAAGTTTCGCCTTGCTGAGGAGGCTTTGGACGGACTGGATGGCGCACACCATTGGTGTAGGTGTACTGAAGAGGCGCAGGCGGATAATATGTAGGAAGGTGGCTTCCTGACGCAAAAGGTCCTGGAGGGTTTGGAGGACTTGTGCCAAGCCGGCCACGCTCAGGAGTGTATTCCACAGCGGAATCGCTGGCTTCGTAAACTGGTGATGTTGGCCGGCTCCCATATGGCGATCCCGGCAGGATGGACAATGGTCTGGTATTCGGAGACAGCGTAAAGAGAAATAGTCTTGCAGAAAGCTGCCAAAACGCGCGACGTGAAGTGAACATCTCGCCCCAGCCCTCAATTCCGTCATTGTTTATGCCCACTGCAGATTGCTCAGTGTATATCAGACCCATTCGCTCCAACTTGTGCAGCAGATTCCTGCCACGGAAAACCCCCTCCCTTTTAATGTTTATGCGCCAGTCGGCCTTTGGCTTGCCAGCATCGGGTGTGTTCTTTGAGGCTTCGGTTGTGATGAAAGGGGATGGCTCGGGCTGGTGGAAGTACCAGTACAGGGTGGCCCACAACATCATCGCGATTTGTCTGGTTGGGCTTGCTGGAGTATTGAAATCATTTGTATTGGGGTAGGAAATGGAACTGATGAACATCCTATCATTCTGCAGCGTCGGCGTCGTAAATGGATAAATGCGATGCTTCGTTGGTGTCGTCTGGCCGCCAGTACCTGACGTCTCCTCTGTCCCCTCCGGTTCGACGTCTAGGAAGGACTCCAAGTGAAGTATGATCGTCCATCCGGTCGGGAAGACAGCGCTGTGCATATTCTGCTCATTGGGTTTGAAGAAGAAGCCCCCAAATACAGGCTTCACTTCGAGAGTCTGGCCGTTGGGCAGGTGAACGGTGTCGTGAACCATCTTTGAGCGACGCGAAGTTTTCGAATCTGGACGAGTGAAAGTGCTGTCGAAGACGTGTGTTGCTATCGAGAAGCATTTATTGTCAGGATATAGCAATGCTCATTGTTCCCCAGCCGACATGTTGGGCTGAGTATGCACATACGTCGGGCAAAGTTGATAGCGTGAAATCCTTCGTATGAAGCCATGGAGAGGCCGTCAGCGAAGGGAGATTCTACTTGATTTGATAATCTGATTAAATGAGGAAAATGAAAACAATACAAAAATAAACAATAGTCAATGGTGATGTTCAGAACTGCGGCGAAAATAGGAAGATGTTGAGATGTCTGAACATCCTCGAGGGAAGTGGAGGTACTGTAAGTCATAAGGCCAGTGCGTCGCTGTAAAGAAATCGACGGAGTATTTATTCCTATGGTCATATAGCAGCGTATATTTATATATAATATATATATAATATTCTACTAATACAAAGGGCATGTGTTGCTGCTTGACCCAGACCGTGGATAAGCGTGGCAAGGCTGGAGTGGAGCTAGCTGTATATGGGGTCTGATACATCATCGTCATCATCATCATCATACGTACATCATCATTATCATCATATGTACATCATCATCCATCATCCATCATGCATATTATATAAGACGACCTGCCCTGCCCTGCCCTGCCCTGCCCTGCCCTGACCTCTCGACCGCCTCGTCTACTCTACCATCTCATCTCCCCATCTCATCTCCTCTTCCCTCTTCTCTCGTCTCCTCTTCCCTCTTCTCGTCAGTCTTTCTTGCTACCACGTCTTACCATATCTTTACTTCTGTCATAGACAACACCACAAATAATGGATATGGATTTCGCAACGTCTCTATGCGCAGAATGGTACAAGCCCTCGGCCGCTCCCTCCCCTTTTCGTTTCTGGGGGAACTCAGCGGTCGAGACTTTATCCATCCGGAGGACGTCCGTCGACCTTGGAATTGAACTTGGACATTTGGATTTGGATTCACTGCTATTCTCCACAGACAGACTTAAATTAACATACCTAGGGCAGACTACTACTCTACTGTGTCTATTGTGACCTCTCTGGCTGATATGACCGCGTTTCTTTCATCTCTTCTACAGTTGTCGAAACGGAAATGACCAGGCAATGAATAGAAGGCCATCTCGATGTTTAGCTGGTCTGGCCGTTGATCACTCACTACCTATTGGCATTGCCTCGGAGATGGAGATGAAGAAGTAGGAAAGCAGGCGGGCCCTTAGTCTTTCATCCCTCATTTCCCAACAGCTCTGCGTTGGAGCAATGTGTACTTATCTACGTCTTCATCTTCACAACGACTACCTATCCTATCGAGGCTGTTATGTTATCGAGACCATTATCCCTGGAATCCATTGATTATCCATGGAATCATGGAATCCATTTTCATCGAGCTAAATCACGTTACATACTATGGCAAGGCCAGCCTACGGAGTATACGGAGTACTGTCTCATCTGCCGACTGCCATACCTTCAAGCTTGGATGGATCCACTACTGGAATCCCGCCGTGTGGCTAGAAAGACGGCCTCTGTTCCTCACTACTACGCCGTTACTACGCGGTTACATCGGGTTCCTTTCGTTTTATGTATCAGCCCCGCGCCCCGTCGCCTTTGGATTGCGAAGTACTCAGACCACTCGGCGGGAGCTTTACGAAGTATCTCTCCACGCAAGCTTCGAAGTATTTTGCACTATTTCGCACAGGACACGGTACGAAGTACATAGTGGCCTCCTTACCTTAGAGGCCAGGCTACTGCACCAGATGCGAAAGACATGCTATGAGTCGGTGTACTGTGTACATACGCATACAGTACATATCTGGCCAGAACAGGTCGGAAATACAAGAAATACAAAGTCTGTGCGGCCACAGAGCGCCACTGAGCGTTATACTCAAAAGAGGTCAAAACAGATCAGGAATTGATCATTGCTCCCCTGGGATCTATCTTCATTAGTGAAAGCGTTAGCAGCCGCCCATGTCTTGTATTTTCCCACTGGTTCTGGTCAGATACTGTCAGATACGTGTCAGAGACTGTCAGATACTGTACGTGTACGTATTGTACGTATTGTCCTAGTGCTAAGGTCTGTGCAATCTCTGCAAGTCCTTGGTGAGGACGGTTCACATCAGTGCCGGTGGCTGTGAGCATTTATTTCCTGTGGCTGTCGCGCTTTCGCGCTTTCGCGCTTTCGCGCTTTCGTCTCCCTGTCCAAGTACATAGATCAGTGCCGGTGGCTGTGAGCATTTATTTCCTGTGGCTTTCGCGCTTTCGCGCTTTCGTCTGCCTGTCCAAGTACATAGACACACTACGAAGTACATACATACGTCCATGGGTGGCAGCCGTCTTGCGGCTGGTACTGGATATTAGGATGTTAGATACTGGATACTGTGCAGATACTTAGGCCATGAGCAGCTTAGGTGGACGCCTCCTCTGGATGCACGTATGTGGCAATTCCGTTTCTTTTTCTCACCGTCGAAGGAAATGCCGAGTCAGTGTCAGATTCTGTTATGGATTCCGACTGACTGCGTGGGCATCCTCCCACAGTACGAGTAAATACGGGATTGTCACGTCGCGCCGGTTTCGGTTTCCCTTGCGGATTCCATTGCGGATTAACGAGTACACATTATGTACATTCGGGGAAGTAAAAGATAAAACAGGTGCCATCTCGATCGAATCTTGTGCTTGTGCTTGTGCTCTGATCTGGTCTGGTCTGCTCGCTCTGCTCCATCGCCCAGGTCAAGCCTGCCTGCATCCTCCCTCAGAGGCATTCCCAATGGGAGTCAGCTCCTGATCCTTGCAAGCTGCATGTTCGCCCTCGGACATCGATCCGGCGTGTCTTCTGTACATACCATACACAGTATATAGCGAACTGCTGCATGATAGACACGAATGCTTTCTATTGTAATGCATATCTCTCATATTTCTCCGCATGCCTTGTACCTCATGCCTTGTACCTCATGCGTTGTACCTCATGCCTTCTACCTCATGACTTATACCTCATATCATACATCTCATACGCAACGAAGCCTCGTTGTAGAGATGGATATCGGCAGTTGTTCTTCCAAGCCTGAGCAGAACATGAGATAATGAGGAGTCAAAGTAATGTCGACTGGAAGCCCCCAGTTGCCCTGGTTAGCCAACCCAGAGATGGGACAAATAGAACGGGTTGACATCAAGACAATCAATCTTTTTCTTTCTCTGGGCACAACAAAACTCGAAGCTCGAATATGTAGGCAGCATTGATAACTTTCTTACAGGCTACCATAGAATGGGCTGCTCTCGACCATAGCAAAGCTTGCCTCTGATTCCAACTGTATATCTAGATGCCCCAGCGACCTTGGCATGCACAGTCCTGTTCCAAAACAAAGCCTATGGGGTGATCTCGTTGCATGCCTTATAATTCATGAACGCTAGCAATATGTACATAACTACTGGTTTACGCCGTGGCAGAAAATGTCCTCTGGCAACATCTCTTTTCTCTTCCTCTTCTGTAGAGCTACTCTTCATCATACGACGAGAAATTCCATATGGCTATTTGATATCATGGCTGCTCAAAACCCCCTTCCACCTCTATCAATGAGCCAGACAAAGGAAGATCTGCTCAGGCACCTGGGCATGAGCTCCGACATGTACGCCCTGATGGCTGTAAGTCTTCCCTTTACCTTGGAATTCAACTTTCTCATTACCAGCATACCATTTGGAATGATTCCTCCGTCTGCCGACTCTACCCCTATTCCCATTCTATACCTCCCGGCTTACCTACATTGCATACGTGGGCCTTAACATACAACAAAAGACGAGCTAACGATTTATCCCCACACAGAATGAAACCGACGGTATCTACGCCTGGATCACCAACAGTCACCACCACTTCAAGCTCAACAGCCGGCTCTCGCCGCCCTTCGACTGGAACGACATCACAGAGCAGGGCAAGTGGGACGCCATGGAGCTGCTCGCCGGCAGCGGGGACACGAGGACTGCCGCATTCTGGAGTCTCGGAAATTCCAGCGATCCGCCCAACTGGATCGCGAAGTGGTTCCTCTACCACAAATTCCGGTACCGCGACGGCAGGAACCGCGCTAGAGACGCGGATAAGGGTGCGAAGAGACATCGCAACTCCGGTAGCGACAGCAAGAGCTCGAAGGCGAAGATGAAGGTGCCGCAACAGGCTGCGGAGATGGGTGTGTCCAGTGCGTCTGCTTCGGGAAACCCAGTCGCGGGTATGTCCAACGAATCGTCATTTATTCGAGTGGGTGCCGGAGCCATGGTATGGGGAACCCAATACCTGGTTCTGACAATACCTGGTTCTGCGCCTGCTTTGCTCTACTCTGGCTCTTGTGGTGAGATCGAGTAACTAATGTCTTGTGTCTGCAGTGCCTTACGCATCTCCGCCGACTCTACCGCCCAGCGATGATTACGCCAACGAGCAGGACGACACCTCGGGCGAGGAGGCGGAGCTCATGAGGCGGTATAACGAATATGCCGATGTCAATGGACTCTTCTTCGATCCGGTCAAGAATCTCTGGGTGCCGAAATAGGGGGGGTCCGCGACGATCGGCATCTGCCTATTTCATTTTACCATAGGTTCACATAAACCCTTGCCGACTATCAGGGCTCTTTATGTCGATGTCTTGGTACTTGTGCTCTACAACTTTTGGGAAGAGTGGAGGCAGTTTCTTGGGGATCCTTCGACGACGGGACTCGGGGAGGAAATCTTCGCCACAGTTTTCCTTAGCCGATATTCTACAATTCTGTTTACTTCCCTCGAATGCCCGTCCGCTGGTTCCTATCGCTTCTCACTCCCTCACACGCCAAGGTCCGTCTCGACCTATACTCGCTCACCGACCGCCACTCGACATCCATTACTTAGTCTTGCCATCATTATACAACGGAGGAAGGACACAATGGTCACTAAGCTATATCGGAGCACCTTCCGAGCTCCTCCAGTACAGCCGAGCTACGTCTCTCACTCTCGAGATATGCGGTTGCTATCCGTGCGCTAAGGCTGACAGTGCATATATGATCCATAACGGCACACAGTTAACAACGCATGACACGTGCGCCTTTCGCGGGAGATCGACCTACAGTGGTGCAACGCACACGGCTAGCAACAGACCGGCTTTCCAAGCTCGCAGATGCCTCACTGGTTTTGATATATCAGCGCGCCAATATCTCCCAGGAACTCTTCCCGCATGTCGCTTTTTCCTCCCGGACGATAGACATTAGATCGATGAGAGAGACCATGCGGATTCAACCGCGCACGACGCAGGCATGAGAACCTATCTATCGTATCCCACGCAGCGTCAGCGACATTAGCATGGGATGGATGCTGCTTAGTCGACGACGTGATAATTACTGCAGTCGGACGCAAAGCGGAGCGGAGCAAATTTGGCATATGCCACAGCGCTCAATGAGTGCGGTGAGATACCGCCTCTCCACACCGTTCCGTCTCTGGAGCAGACCACGCAATGAAAATAATCGGTCCTGCATGTATATACGCTGCAACGGCTAGCGACGAGTACGTTGTCCTGAGCACGAGAGCTCTCGCTGGCTTCCCCGCGGAGTACATACTGGTGGGGATGCAGCGGCGTTGAGATCTGGGGTACTGCGCATGGGTGAGGCTGAGCTTGCTCTGCGTAGTGAAATGCAACCATGCGAGATGAGATACGCGAGATCATGAAGATCTGCACGCAATCTTGATTTCTGACGCCATCGATCGCCGACGACCCGTTTCATTGCTGTTCCTGTGTCTTGCCATTTCCATGTTCCGTCCGTCCCTTCTCTGCTCCTATTCTGGCCGCTGTTCTTCTCCCATCCCTCTCCACGGCTGTGGGCACGGCTGTATCTACTGCCATGGTATGAGCGTGGCTCTGGCGCTGGCGCTGGTGGCGATGCTGGGATATACATACAAAGAGACACCGGCTCGTTACCTTCCCAACTTGTTTATCTACTTGCTTTCAGGAGTCCCAAATCTTTAGCTAACGGATCCGACTCATTAGACACTGGAAAACAGGCTCTTGCAACCAGGGCTGTCCTTAAACTACTTTAGCTATCCGCATGCATCTACAAAGCACATGCATATTTCCCCGATGTCCATCGACATAGCCAACTGTCGAGCTATAGTGCAGAAAGACACGCGCGCTCGGCTTAGTCTGGCGACAGTGCAAGGTCTAGCTGAAGCCGTTGTAGAAGCGGACGAATAGGCCGATCGGTGACCAGATAGAAATCAGCGGAATGCAAGGAACGCAGATGTCCGTCCTAGATTTGAATCAAGATTTTTGTGATCAGAGAAATGCATTGTCACCGAGCTACTTCGTGAATTCCGTTCTTGCTGTGGAGAAAGGTGGCGAGATCATCTGAGGAGTGGAATCAACGCGTGCCGGACATGAGGCTCACTGGAGTCGAGGAATCTATCAGCAAAACATGGGGGGAGGGGAAGCCATAATGTGCGCGTCGTAGAAAGCAATCGATTACATGAGCAGGCTTCCGCTTTCTGCATTCCATTTCATTATTTACTTAGTCTGACTGGTCCTCGGTAAGGGCAAGTATCACCCATTACGGACGTCTCGGCTGCTTTTGAGGGGTACTAATACGACATATATAGGCCGTTATGCTTCGCATCCGGCTCTAGCTATCCCAGCTTACTACAGTTGACATTCAATTTTCCGGAATCAGATCTCTTCCGTGGCAGTGATGGGAGATTCGACATTCTCCAGAGATCCGATTGATAGCAGCAACATCTGCAGCATCAGGCGCGAACTCAGGAGAGCGGATGGGATGTCTAGAGTTCTCTGGTCTGTGGTCGCATGGTGACTGTTTTGTCCTGGGAGAAATTATGTATGGAGTGGAAAGAGACGTGGGGATGGAATAAAGGATGAAGTCCGTAAAGAGAGAGACGTACAGCAGCAGTGTTGAGCTGGTGGTCTGGTCTGTACGAGGAAGGGATGGAGGGGACGGAGATGGTGATGCGGTAGAGGCGTGTGTTGTGCATTGGATGGAGAGGAGAGGATGGGGTGGGATGGCAAGAGGTATAGGATGTCTCGAAGTGTGTGGACATAGTCGTATTGCGTTCTTTCAGTTCTTTCTTGCTATGATGAGTTCCTGTCTCGTGGGGTAGAAGGGTAGGGTAGGGAAATTGATATCCTGAGGGAGGTAGAAGAATAAACAAAAACTTTCCCTTCCCTCGATTGAACATATTGTCGCGTTGTGCCTGAGAGACGAACGTCAACACGTTGGTCCAAAGGATACACAACTCCAACATCATATCTCGATCTTTTCAGAAGCAAACAACGAACGTTGTTGAGAATCTTCTTTGTCACTTTTCCCTCCAGACGCCACGACGATTATTGCTCTTCGACTACTGGATCGTCCATGTCAACTTGACTATTTATACATAGGTAGGCCCTTCGCATTTCTGATTCTCTTCCGGACGAGCTCGTGAGACTGTAGCTGCGAGTCAACTCAGTCAACAAAACGCGTTTCACAAAGAGCCACCTTGAAGCATATACAGCAGAAACATTGTCCTTCTTCTAATGAACTAGATGTTTACCCCCGCATCTAAAATCATAGCCTATAGGTATTGTGCGGTGTCACCTGCACGTCTCCTCTCCTCTCCACGTCCTTTCAACCAAACCCAACTCTTCATCATCTCCAAAGCTCCGATCTAACACCAACAGCCTCCAAAAAATGTCCTCCAAAAAAGCTCCACCCGCCCTCGCCGCACACCTCGCCGCCACAGCCCAGACCCTCGAATCCATCCTCCGCGCCCTCCTGAAAGACGAAGCCAACAAAGAACATCTCAAGGGCGCCGGCAAGCAGATCCAGTCCCTGCGATCGCAGCCGGGGCAGGTGATTAAGCAGGAGATGGTGGGGGAAATACCTCAGAACCTTCCACGAGAATCGAAATCTGGCACGTTGCGGCCTGGATCGAAGTCAGATGTTCTTCTTGCTGGCGCTGACGTCTCAATGGCTCCCAGACAGGTGCTGCTCCATCAACTGGACACCTGTGTCGGCACATCTCTCAGAACTCTAAAAGCCATTCTCCAAAGGGGTCTTCCGCGCGAGACTGCGCTGCCATGCCTGTTCGAGTATGAAATGGGCATTCGGAAGATGCGGCGCGCTCATTTCGGAAATATGGCGCACAAGGAGAATACGATGTCCATCAAGAAGGGCTTTCCCTGCGAGATTGCGCTGTCACGCTTCATCAAGTATGAAAAGGATGTTGAGAAGATGCGGCGCGTTTATTTCGGAAAGATAACCAACAAGGAGAATGAGGCATTGCAGCAAGTGGTGGGAAGGTTGACGAATCCTAGGCCGAAGATGACTGAGGAGGAGAAGAGGCTGAGAAAGATCGAGAGGGAGGAAGCGTTGAAGATGGAGAGTATGAAAGATTTCATTGTGAAGGATGAAGAAGTAAAGTCGAAAGTTGGAGGTAGTATTGGCTCTCAGAGAGACGAGCAAATGGATGTTGGTATGCGGGGTGATACCGGAACTTATCATCTGCCGCGTTCTACTCAAGTTCAATCCACTTTTATCACGATTAAGAAAGAAGATGCTCCGCCTCAAGCCAGAAGCGGAGAGCCAAGTGGTATGCTGCAGAGTCATCCTGGTCTAGACGCCGATTCTGATGCAACGACTGTGATCGAGAAAGACGAACAGATAGGCCACGCAGGGCATGTCCTCCAGACAGCAGCTACAAACACTGCTAATACCAGCCCCTTCTCCAATCTCGGAGCTCAGGTATGCCTCAATGCCGGGGCGGCATTGAAGAGAAAACGACCAATCTCAAATGAGAACGAGGACCCGGCCAAAGTTGCGAAATTCAACCACGAGGTCTCGGAGTTTGGAGACATCAGGGAATCTCTGCATAAACGATATGGCGAGAATTTAGCGAAAAGTCTGCTGCAGGCCGCTGAGAAGAGAAAGATGGAGGATGAGGAGGAGGAGAGAAAAGAGAGGGAGAAGAAGGCGCGAAGGAAATTGAAGAAAGCACGTAGGTTACAGAGGAAAAAAAATGCTGAACATGCGGCGATGAATGAGAATGCCGTGGGTGACGAAGGCCAAAAATCTGTGTCATATGCCGAGGTTGATGCACCCGTGAGCGGCCATAAACTCTCCGGCATGAAGAGCTCGACGAAGATAAGCTTGGAAGAGATTAGGCAAGAGAGAAACAGTGCTAAATGGGGCGAGGAATTTAGCTGGCTTCCAAAAACCGCTGAGGGACTTGGAAACTCTCAAAGTACTGAAGATACGGGAATCCCAAGAGTCGAGAACCACCAATACGATGCAAGCCGCCAAGTGTCGTCCATGATCCGGCAAAAGACGCCCAGTGAGTCGCGTTGCAGCGAAGATGACAGTTCGGAGGAAGCAGATACGAGCCAGTTACTTTTACGTCCGAGTCCGAGTCCGAGTCCATTCGGAGCACTTGCCAGAGCTATGGCAGCACAGAATAAGAAGGCCAAGAACGGGTCTCTGCCAGAGAACGACACTGAGAATGTAGTTTCGGATATGAAGATCGCGACACCTCAAAGCGAAGATACCATTCCACACCCAGGCATGCCTGGCCCTTCGAATACAGTCGCTGGCCTTATTAGTCCAGTTCCTCTCGTCTCAAGTACACCACTGATCGAGACGAAAATTCTATGTTCGGACAATGAGTTACGGCCTCGCGGCGATGAAGACGAAGCTATGCTCACCTTCATCTCCTGGGAACGTGAAGAGCAGCAAAAGCTTGGACGAGGTGGCCGTCTCAACCCAGTGGCGACGTATATCATATTCCAAAGCAATAAGCTCAAGGGATCGAGCGAATGTATGAGCTCTGATCAGGCTGCAATGTTTGTGAAGATCGTTTTTGGGATTGGAAGTGCAGAGGCGCTTGTCCAATTCAAGAAGGTTCTGGAAGTCATGAGATCGGAGTTCGAGGTCGACCGCGAATATCATAAAGGTATGGAACGCTTTGGCAGAGCTTCCCTAAGGGCTATCAAAGCTTTGGATGCAGGCCATGGAGACCCCTTCGGATCCTATTCCGATGTCATGGTCGCAATCGAGTTCTTCAAGTACCTACAGAACTCAAGATCATCATTTGGCGATCCCGCCGCCGAGATGGAAGACCAGAAAGAAATGTTGGCCTCCACGCATTGGAGAGAGGTTGAGGATCTCCAGCTAGATGAGCTTGCGGGTGGAAATAACGAGCTACGTACTTTGCTGTGCGAGATGAGAGATATCGGGTTCAGATTCACGCGGCTGATGAACATCTATAACCCTGGAATCATGGCTCTGATACCTGGTGCAGGTCGATTTGGAAACTGCCTCAATGCTATTATAGACATGTCAAAGGCGGAGTTTAACTTTCTGTGCACATACATGACCGATAAATCGAATGCCGACCCCTTCATGACGCGGAGCAGCGCCGCGCTTGAGGAGTATGTTGCCGGGAATGGAATGCAAGGTGCGCTTTCGCTGCCAGAGCTGAGGCTGGGGAGCCAGGCGGACGAAGCTATACTCGGTCTCAAAGAGAAGTCGGCTCAGCTAGCCTTGCTGTGCTTGCCTGCATGAGATGGTCGCTTACTCTAGCATGCTGCCTAGACGAGGTATCGTGATGAGAATCGAGAGCGGAAATGTCATGAGTGTACTTGGAAATCCAACATGTGCGGACCTGGCGGAAATGGAAGACGGCGAAAATCGAATGAATAGGAAGGCAATAACAGGGGCAGCACAATAAGCATTGCTTGAAAATACCGAGGTAGCTACGTAGCTTGATAGGTTGTGAACAAGAGCTGAACTGAAAAATATGAGAAGTCTAGAAATGCATCTACGGAGTATGCTAGAGCATGGTGATGACGATGGTGATGCTACTCCAATTTTGGAGTTGACGAAGTCTTCGTCTTCTCTTCGTCGTTGACTCGTCGGCCTCGCCAAGCGCCGTGGCTCTTAATATCCACACCAGGAAACTTTGTTTACTTCGATTAGTAATTACATTCCCCTTGTCTCTATTTGTGAAATTTCTTACATTCACTTTCCTTTTTTTTTGTGGAAGTTCTTATATTCACATTCCCTCCACTCCTGTTCTTTAAGGTTCTCATGTTCACGCTCCCTTCACGTCTCTTTTCGTGAAAATCCTTATATTCACATATACCACGGTGGCCACAAAGGTCTAAGACACAAATTACCTATAAAATCTTACAGTGCCGCACTGGTTGTCAGATGGTAAAATAAACCACATTGCAGAAACGTCCAGGAAGCAATTATGACCCTGCTGTTGGATAGCTCAGATAGTAAACGATTCTGCACTTCACCAACACGATTAGAAAACTGATTTCAGGTGTCCAGCTTATTTGGACTTGCCGCTGATAAGCAGGAGCTGCCAACGGCTCTACTGCTACTCAGTGTTATGCCGTTGTCACCTAAGAGTGGCCTCTGTCACTGGCGTGAAAAGGAGGGCTTCTCTGCACACAAAAATGGTTATCGACAGTTGAACTAGATCTATAGGATCATACCGCAGTTGAAGCATGCACACTTTATTTCTGGTTTTGAGAAGTTATAGAAGGGCTTCTGAGACTTTAAGTAGTCGTCTTAGTGAATTACAGACAGCATACTCTTCAGTCTGCACATAGCTTCATTCATTTTAGAAGAGCCCATTAGTGCTTTGTGAGTGACAGACAACCTACTCACCTCTCTTTATGCCTCTTCATTCGTCTTAAAAGACCACATTGTTATTTTGCGAATAATAGACGGCATGTTCTTCTTTCTTTGCATCCCTTCGTTAATTTCAACAGACTGCATAGTTATTTTATGGATGACAGACAATATGCTCTTTTATCCCAACATAGCAATTTTCAAAATATTGTATTACAAAGTTCTGCTGCTGTCTGTGTGAGGCGTGACGTGTGACGTGAAGTTAACAACACCATCCATTTTTTAAAGGTGACATTAACATCCTGCCTATTTAAATGTCATGATGATGATATTAATGACGAGAGCGAAGAGGAAGACAATGCTGCTAACTTTGCAGATAATGAAAACGTTGCAAAACGTTGCCAGTCTCTGCGACTATGATTCAGCTAATGAGGATGTTAAGCAGGGATGTGTTAATGTAGAGGAATCTAACAAGGATAATGGATTAGACTCTTCTAGCAGGGTGAGGCTGATTTATATTTAGCAGATGCACTCTGCGCATCTAGAGAAGCCATATGAGTATAAGTGCAGAACTTAATAAGAATCATCTGACATTTTAAGTCTTTGGGCGTAACTCGCCATTTTTATATCTGCTGTGCATAGTAAGATGGTACAAATTTGCCTTGAATACGCTAGAAAAATCATTACACGAGAACTTTCATCCAGTGTATTACACAAAAAGATAGCCTTCATGTTTAAGTAGGATAGTTAGTCACTATTTTGACTTCTTATGGTTGTGGTTATATAAGTTGTTGTCGCCATTAAATTCACTGTCATTTATAACGCTGCCACAGGTATGTCATATTTCCACTTAACTATATCCACGGTTAAAGGGTTTATGAAGGATAAATCATTTTGCTTTTTCTTGTAGAGGCAGAAGAAAATGCTAGGGCTAGGGTGAACAAAGATGTGAACTGCAGGAGGTGCTGTTTTCATAGTTTCTGGGTGTATTAGGTACAATTTGAGGATGGGCTTCCATGACTGCCTGAAATTCTGAATCTATAGCTCTAATCTAAGCATTTGCCTTAACACTGCAGTACAATGGCATAGACACAGAAAAGCTGATTATGCTGTGATAAGAAGGTCATTGACTTGCATGGTGTCTATGACTTGCGACTGCCAAGCAACGAGGTATTCAAGAGGGCGTGGTCACGTCTGAAGATAACAAACAGGACATATATTTACCCCATTTCTCTCCTTATTGAACTAGATCCTTCACCACTCATCCATCTGTTCACTGATTGTGATGTCTGAAAGCAAGTATGGCTACTCCTACTCCCTCAAAAGTTAGTGGCGGCTGTCTCTGCGGCGCTGTGAGATATGAAATCAACTTCAAGCCCGACCATGACTTCAAAACCGGTGTAAGCTCACTCCAATTTCCTTCTCAGCCCTCACTTCCATCTCTCTTGCCTGTCTTCTTCCACCATTTATCAATCCTTTATCTCATACAAAGTCTTTTTGACGCCAAACTAACAACGACCAACAGGCCTCCGTTTGCTTCTGCACCCAATGCCGCAAGCAAGCCGGCGCCCTCGCCATCCACTTCCACACCGTGCCCCTCTCCTCCTTCCACTGGATCTACGATGCACCCAATACGCTCTCTCCCTCTCTCGCTGAGTACCAGATCATCCCCGGCAACCACCGGTGGTTCTGCAAGACCTGCGGCTCCTTCCTGGCCTGGCAAGGCGGCGGCGAGAGGACGAAGGATGGGGAGGGGTTGATTGAAGTTGCTGCTGGGACCATGGATGAGGAATTCCTGGTTGGGAGGAAGGATGAGCAGGGCGAGGTGGTGGAGGGGACGGGTTTTGGAGAGGCTCTGTGTCAGGGGCGCGTCACTTGGGCGCAGAATGAGGTGAGGGGTGTGACGGAGGGGATCAGGGGGGACAGGTATAAATTTGGGACAGCTGCTGGAATCATCTCTTAGGATTCTTTATTTTATTTTTTGTTTCGTTTTTGTTTTGTTTTTGTTTTTTAATGAGAAAGGGGAATTTCTGAGGTGCATTGTTAGGATGGATTGGGGATTTTCGGATAGATTTAACCTGCGTACCCCCACGAGGCTGAGAAGCTTTGATCGTGCTTTTACACTGTACATTACACTATACAGTACATGCATACCTCAGCATGGAATCGCCAATGATAGGTAGGTAACATTCCATTAACTACCCCGCCAAGAGCTGACACTCGTGCCCTGGTGCCCATTGTCGCCTCAGAGTCATCTTGTTCGTGGATCGTCGGTGTCACTCATAAGTTATAACAAAGTAATTACCAAAAACCCTCACATACAGTACAATCAATTAAGACATGCTCGAAAAAGTACCACCGACCAATGCGACAGGCGGATGTCTCTGCGGCGCAATACGTTATAACATCAACTTCCCTCCCGGCCATGACTTCGCCGCCAACGTATACCTCCCCTCTCATTCTCACATGACTCACGCCCACCTCCTCCGATTTTGCATCCTCCGTTCTCTCAATTCCTCCTACCCCTTTCCAACCCTCTTCATCACTATCCCCTTGCCCTGTCGCTTCCTCTCCTCCCTCTCTCCCTTCCTCCATTTTCCAATTCTAACATCTCCCAGTCAGCGAAATGCTTCTGCACGGCCTGCCGCAAGCAATCCGGCGCCCTCCTGCTCCACCTGCACGCCGTCCCCATCAGCGCCTTCTCCTGCGTCGCGCCCGAGTCCGTGCTGGGCGACTACAGCGCGATACCCGGGTGCCACCGCCTGTTCTGCAAGCGCTGCGGCGCCTTCATCGCGTGGCAGCAGGACCCGCAGCGGCCGGCCGACATCCACGGGTCGAGCGACGACGGGACGAAGTCGGCGCGGAAGAGGGGGGGCGTGGTGACGGACCGGGGCAGGGTGAATGGGATTTTTGCCGAGGAGGGCGAGGTCGAGATTTGTGTGGGGACGTTGGATGAGGAGTTCCTCGTCGGCAGGAGGGCCAAGGATAGGAGTGTGCTGCCGGGGACGGGGTTTGGGGGACTGTTGGCCCATCCTGAGGGTAGAGTCCTGTATGCGGAAAATGATATTCCGGGTGTAACGGATGGGGTGACGGGGGTGAGGTATAAGTATGGGACGGAGGCGGGGGTTAAGATGGTGCCAGAGTGTTAAATAAGAAGCTCTTGCAAGGGATTTCAATTGAAGGAGGTGATAGGAAGGGAAAGAGGGAAAGTAGGGTTTCAACATAATGGGGGTATGCTTTTCAACCTGATGGCGTACTGGTGTAATGGGAGCGAAAAGCATGCAGATTTAATTTCTAGCTTAATTCTGGGATATAAAGGATTGTTCGGGTGAGCTGTTTATTTTATTTTTTTGATAGCCAGGAAATGGAATGAATTCCTCCGCGCTATGGCTCCGGATTGATATTATAACTTGGCCGCCAGAAGAGCTCTATAAAAATAGCGATGAACCTCCTGCTAAGAAAGGCAAGAGAAATGTCAAAGCTCGAACTGGAGATGTCAATTATCCAGAGTATCAAAGAGTTCGCCTAGTGTGACTGCTCTCGCGCAAAAGACATCCAGAAAATCTTCTTCGCAGCAAATCCACATGATTCTTTCGCCGATTCCTGCATGTCAGCAGCATGCAACATGACAACAACACAACCCTCGACAGCAGAAGACCTAGCAACATCATAAGACAAACAAGAATGCTCCTGCAAAGACTGAACTTGTGGACGCGGTGATGCGCTTGGGAATATCGATGGAGATCGTATATTTAAGTCGTAGAAGCCGCTGATGCTTAATCGTAGGTCTCGTATTTTTAAGGTTGAAGTGGAAATTGAAATCATAACGTCACATTTTCTCATAAAGTCACTGTTTCCTGCAAATTGTCCCAACTCTACCTTCATTACAGCATCACAATCACATTCATAAAGTATAGATGTCTAGATCCCCTGATCATCAACAACCTGTCGACGAACAGACCAAGATCGCCCTGATAAACGCCCATACATATTGCACTTCTTAATCGAAATACAACAGCCAGATCTTACTCAGCTCTGCTTTAATACCTTGATGTCAAAGGATGCGATCATATCATGGACAATCACAAGCAGAAAATGACCTTGTGCCACAGAAAGGATCCAAAGATGCGTAGTTGCTGGTGCTTATAGACACCCGCAACGACACTGAAGCCTCGGGGGAGAGAAAAATGTCAAGGATATCAACATCAGAATTCTTCGCTTTGATTTGCAGCTCTTGATATGCATATGCATCCGTTGAGCAACGTGCTCGCGCAAAGTGCTCAGTAGCCGTATCCAGGAATCAAATCTCGAACCTCAATATGCTGAGAGAATGAATGTACGAGGGACGCTCGCCCTCCCGCTTGCTCCGTTTTGAAAATAAAGCAAACCCGTTCACAGAAAAGACTTATGCTCGAGAACTTGAACATCGCGGCTCCACTCAGATCGAAGCGCTTTAGTAATTGCCGACTCCTGGCTCCGTGTCCCAAGGCGCTGTTGAAGAACTATGCTCCCTCAATGGCAGAGAAGAAAGGAACAGCAACACCAGAACGATCAACAGTGAGAATGGATAATGGCGAATGTTTCAAAGCAACAATACAGACTTTTCATCTTTTGGAGAGCTCACGGCTCGGCGCAAATCCATGCAGAGAACAGTGTTCAACTACTGCAAAACAGGCTGGACCGTAGTAAAGTGTGCGCACATCCAGTGACGGGAAAACGAGCTTGGTAGGAGAATCATGGAACAGCGAGGCCGTGGTGATTTTATACGTCGAAGAAGTCTGCAGAGGAGCCGTGTCTACAGACTTCCAACCACTCTGTGGCAGAACAGCAAGCAGATGGATGGACGGGAAACCGGCGGCGGATGCCCTACTAATAATATTTGAAATTGGTATAAGCTTTACAAGCACCTACTCCGCAGCACCAAGTTAAGGCTGCTACTCCATTGTAATTCCTTAGCATTCACCCACAAAAACCAACACCAAATTCGCCTCCTCAGACCCCATACTCTCTGGTAGTCCTCCATTTTCCCCCTCCTCATCCTCCCATCACCACAACCTCACTTCTCCCCACCTCTCAATCCTATCCCATCCCTTATCCTCCTCCCTCTTCCTCCTACGCCTTCGCCGCCCCCTTTTCCTGCCCCTGAAAGACAACATGGTTAAACGCCTTCTCCTCCTCCGCATCCCCAACCAACCACTCCAAATCCTCCTCATCACTCTTCAGCCTCGCCATCAGCCCAGTCCCCGGCTTCGGATATGGCGGCGACGCCGGCGTGCTCTCGCGGCTCACATCATCATCATCCTCGCCCTCCGCGTCCGCCTCGGAGTATCCGGCCTGCACTCCCGCCACGGAGGCCTGCGGCGGCAAACTCGGCGGGGCGGATGAGGCGTGCGATGCCATTGAGGCTTCGTAGGCGGCACTGCGATGGAAGAAGTCTTCGGAGAGGGCGTCGAGGAAGGAAGAAGAGGTGGGGTCGATGAAAGTAGAGACGGCGGTGTGCGGGACTTTGCGGATGAAGTTCATGGGGGCTGAGGGGTTTGCCTCGGCGCGGGGGAAGAGGCCGGCGGTGGAGGTTGCGGAGCGAGGGAAGGGGGGCTGTGGGTGGATGTTCACTCGTCGCTGTTCGGCTGTTGCTGCGGGCTGTGGTTGAGTGAGGGTTTGAGGAGGCGGAGTGATTGGGATTGTAGGATGAAGGGTAGTGGCGCGCAAGAGGAGGTTCACGAGGTGAGAATGTGGGAAAGAAGAGAGATAGGCGCGTTTCTAAGAGTGTTAGCTTTTGTTCTAGTCGGCCAGTGATATAGGACAAACCTCATCCAAACTCTTCCCCGTCCACCCTGCATTCCTCTCACCATTACTCGGCGTGGAAGCCGGGGTATGGCGAAAAGCTTTGTCCTTTTTCCGTTCCCTCTTCGCCGTGCACTCTACGCAAAACCACTCCTTCGTCACATCCTTCACCATTTCATTCGAAACCGTCGGATCATGGCACATCTGATGCCATCCCGCATTGCATCCATCACAGAACACAATCATATTGCTATTGGGACTATGTCCCCTCCCACAGCGTTTACACAGCGCATTTTCCACATTCTTCCCCATCCGTCGCGTCTGCGTACTACTCCGTTTCTTACTCGGCGGCGGCGCTGCCTGCGGCACAAATTGCGCAGGCTTCACGACCTTCCTGCCACTCTGCGTTATGTTCGGGAACGTCGTGACGGACGCTGCATCGTCGCTCTCGTCATCGTCCACCAAATCACTCATCTCTTCCTCCTCGTCCTCGCTCTCCTCGCTCTCCTGCTTTGTCCTCTTCCTCTTCTTCCCGGAGCCCTTCACCCCCTTCCCCTTTATACTCCCACTCGCCGCCGCGGTCGGCGGCGCGGTCCGCGGTGCACTCCCCTTCCTCGTCTTCGGCGCCCATTCAAAGGACGTCGTCCTGCACATGGTCTCGAGCACGCTGCGTCGCACATCCTCGTAGCCAGGGGGGTGCGTGGCGCTCGTGGCATTGACAGCGAGATAGAAGTTGGGGTCCGTCGGACCGCAGTCGCCGCGCAGCCGCCGGAGGATCATTTCGGTGGAGGGGGAGAAGGGTTGCGATATGAAGGCGGCGGGGCCGCTGGGGGCGTTCGAGGCGGCGGAGCCATTGTTGCTGGATGTGCTCGCGGCGGCTTCGCTGGGGTTGGAGGTCGCCATGCAACCGGGCATGGGTCGCAGTTGGAGCTTTGGGGGGCGGTTGGGGTTTGCGCCGGAGGGATTGGAGGTCGAAGGGCGCCTTCAATGAGGGCTCTGAGAGCGGCGTTTGGTACGCTGAGAAATCGGGTATGTCCGCAGGTAGTGAAGACTGTGTTGGCTGAGTATATTCGCAGACGGTATTGAGGGTTGGTGGAGACGCGACGCGGCGCGGTATATGGTTTGCTTCGGGACGAGAATTGGATCGGACACCTATGCCATCGATTCCTATCCACAAGTACAAGTGTATGGCGATGGCTTCAGGACGACGACGATCGAATTCTGTAAGCTTTACATGTGCATTGCGAGGTGTAAAATGGGAGGTCATGCGATTGAAATCTACGGAGCTAGCGAGCACGTGATGCAGGCAGTCCCGTGACCCTGAATTTGAGATTCTGCTTGAGTTCCGCATCCATAGGACAGCACTGCTTCGTTGCTTTGTTGTGCAAGTAATAAGTGCGCTGTATTCAAGGATAGAGGCCAATTACTGAAAGATGCCAATTTTTTATAGCTGGCATGCCAGCTCCATTAATTTTGACAAATAACTAACCCCTTTATCAACTCCGCAACCATTGTACAATTGCCATTGACCAAGAACTCAGCCATACAAAGCACTATAGTCTATCGTACTGTCTGTGGTATATCCTCTAACTCCTTTTCCCAATAAGCCCCTGCCATACCACCCCTTTGACTCCTCTAGACGCCAATACAATGGAAAGAGATCATTAAAGGATCCACGTGATCCGCCTCAATGGCAAAAAAAGCCTCGTCGCTCGAATCCATAGCGCAAAGCCTGTAGTTAGTAGTCCTCTTCGAGCTCTTCTTGCCAATTATCATCCGCATCCTCAACATCGTCCAGATCAGACAGCAACGCATTTCCAACCTCACTCTGCTGAACAACCGAACCCTCATCAACATAATCGCCCGCTGTGCTTTCAGCTTCTCCAGCATCGGAACCAGCCACAACACTTGGCGCTACACTTGCGTTCCTGCTCGTCGCAGCGCTTCCCGGACCACTGCCAGGACCATCGAAGATACCCCTAATAGCATCATAATTAATACGTCTGCTCCACGTTCTCTCCTTCAGAACCGATACGGCCGCATCAGCTGGGCTGCTCGCTGCACTTGTCTGGCCCTCTCCGATTCTCGGCCTCTTGATCCTGTTACGTTTGGCTTTTGGTTGCTTGTCTGCCATCTTCTGGTTGTATATTTTCACTGCCTGGTCGCGGAGCCAATCCTTATTGGCGTTAACCCAAATCTGCTCCTTGATGGCAGCCTCTGCTTCGGATAGAAGGCAGTTGTTGACTTCAGGGTCATCAGCAAATTCGGACTCCTCTACTTCCTGCGTCATCGGAATATTGACTTGGGGTCCCTTAGCATATTCCAGCATGGCGTATACTCGAGCACGTTGCTCAGCCGTCGCAAAAGCTTTCGCGTGTTCGATGGTATGTGGATCGGCAATCATCTCAGAGATTTCGTCTTCGATCTCCTCCTCATCTTCCTCCCACTCCTGATCCACAATTTCATGTGCCTTTGACTTCCCATTGCTTTTGGACGACGATGACGCTGCATCTGTACTCGGCGGCGACACCATGTTGGCTTCAGGTGCGACCCCACCGTATTCAGCTGCGAGGGATTCAAGTGACTCTTCATTATCTGTGTTTTCGAGCAGCGCGGGATCAATGGGAATTTGTTTCGGCGGCGGTAGTGGCGGCACAGCAAAACCATCTGCGTCTCGCCGCACCTCGCCTGATGGGTTGATTTGCAAACCAGGATCCAACGATGATGCCACACTAGATTGTCTCGAAGTATGATCCAAGATACTCTGGATTTCGCTTTCATCGTCTCCGTCGGGATCCTCCAATGGATGACGCTTACGCTTACGCTTCTTCTTCGTTGAGAGGTAGGCCTCTGTCTTCTTGTAGAAAGATGGTGGATCATGAGCAGATTCCAAGAATTGATTGCTCAAGAACTCCTCAACAGTGAGGTCACTACTGGCCGTAACCTTGAATTCCTCTAGACGCTTCTGAATAGTCGCAGTGGTGACCTTGACGATGTAGACGACTTCCTTGACTGTTCGGCGGAAGTTGTGCATACGAGCAGCCAAAATAAGGCATGCGCCACAGATACCGGAAGGCCGACGACCCATCACCATCCAGTCTAAGCTCATTCGCTGCACTAAACGCACAGCTGATTCCGCAACCTTGGTGGTATCCTGACCAAACTCTAACTTTGTTGCAAATCGATAGATGAGATCTTCAGGTAAAACAGGCATGATGCCGTCTGCACTGATGGAGATCTTCTGGTGTAATGATTTAAATGTATGGCCGAGCTTGAAGACGTTCACCCCACATGAATCCGCGAAATCGATCAGCATGACTCTGCAGGGCCTTTCCTTACGTGCCGCCGAATATAAGCACACAGCTGCCACCGTATTCATCCTTCGACCTTGGATGAAGTTGTTCATGGCTGCAAGCTTGAAGATCTGTACTCCACTGTTGAGGACAGACTCGGGGATTTTATGCTCGCCTGCAAAGCCTTGCATGATTCTCTTCCCTGTTTTCACGTAAGCAATCGTTGTCGCAAAACAGAATGGACTGCCACATACCCTCTCTCAGTGTCTTCTCCCTATCCTCTCCCCCTCCTCCGGCTCTCTGGAAAGCAGGTCCCATACTCTTCGCGGCACCCGAATCTGCTCCAACAAAGCTTCCCTGCACAACGGCCGCACCACTCGCGCTCTCTCCAAACTGAATCTCCGAAACAATATTCGACTCCTCCACAATCGTACCGCAGGTCCTGCAGATTCCATCTTCGATTTTGGGGCTCGGACACGTCTTATTTGGACACAGTCTTCTCGCCTTCGCAGCTCCAGCAATGGCTTGTCGAGAAATGGGCGTCGGTGCTCGGATAGGCCTTATGGTGCTGAGAGGATTGGGCCGTTTGACCTTTGGGGGATTCGGAGTGCGCCCCATTGTAAGTGATGTTTAAGCCTTTGAGGCTCCTCGATGGATATACCCCGCTACCCCTCTATCTTCTTAAATTGTCGTCAAGGTCGGCTCAAGGTCTTGAAATCAAAGCAGAAATAGCCTTGCAATGTGATAAATGGATGGATGGCAGATGCTTTGAATGTCGTGAATGCGCGAGGGTGGTGATGAAAGAAGGTGGGGAAAGAGTCAAAATTGAAAGACTGCCTGGTGCAGATGAAGTTGGCGCGTTGTTGTGGGCTTGTGAATGAAATCCACTGAATCAATAACTGCGGGCGATGTTAAGCGAATTTTTGGGATTTTTTTTCGCTAACAGAAGACGCGCCTCGCTTAATTCAAGGTTCACAGTCAATAGGAACGAACAATAGGTATGGTAAAGAATAGAGAAATTTGCTAGAATTTATGCTAATAAATTTAAGATATCAGATTGAGAAGTCCTAGATAACTAAGGTTGAGACATGTCGAGGCTTTTTCTATAAGGCAAAAATCGTATTTTCTCGTCCTCCTGGGCAGAACACCAGGTCAAAGAGGTCAACCCTCGCTTGGCTAGGTACGTACATCATCGTCCCTAAGCGAAAACTTACATTAAACTCTACTAATTTAGTACTTTCAAAGATATACCTTAAGCAATGATTTTTGCTATGTTAAATTATGCCCTAAATAAGTTGTTCATTTTATAAGCTAATAATAAACAGTTAAAATGAGTATCTACAGTTATTTGCTCGTTCTTAAAATGCGGAACTATGCCAGCCTGTGTAAAGGCGGGCCGCGGTTTAATCATGATTAAATGTATACAGGAGAGTATTTCCTTCACCTAGAGTCAAGTCGGGAGGCCATGGATAGCAATATTTCATCAAATTACAGTCCAATCCATCTAAGCTGCAGCGTACAGAGAGTGCCTTATGCTGTCTGCACTCCTCCTCCGCTATCCCCCTCCTCATCCCCTCCGCCCCGCACAAAATCTCCGTCCAAAACTAAATTTAAAAGAGGGAATAATATCAGGAGGGAAGAAGGCAAAAAAGAAAAAAAATCTGAAGAACAGTGTGCTGTTCTTGAAGAGTGAGATTCCCTTCGCGCGGAATCGAACCGCGGGCCCCCGGATGATTGTGATTCCATTACAGTCCGATGCTCTAATCCAACTGAGCTACAAAGGGGGAATTGTTGAAATGAGGTCATTATTAGCATTACTGTAGTCCATATTCTCCGCCTTTGTCCGACTAGCTAATAAGTCTAAGGGTGGGCAATTGCAAAGTAGCCGCCCGATTAAAGAAGTCTCCGATTAGAACTTATTGCGATGGTATCCTTGGATTTATATTTCTCTGTGTTGCAACAGTTGGAACTTGGAACTTGGAATTCTTAAGAGATCTTTTACGATTTCATCAATCATAAAGTTAGCTGGCTTAGTTGAAATAATGAAATTCCAGGCTTCCAATAAAACCAAGAATTAATAATTTGATATCAGAATCGTGACTCTATGCCTGTTAGCATCTCATCCTCAAGCACTTCGGTCCTTTGGAAGCAGACGACAGATCACGATTCCATTTGGAAGCTATGCAATAACCCCAACTCCAAAACCATCCTTTTCCGGAACTTTACAAATCTAACCCGCAGCAATTTCCAACTCCTGATCTTCCCAATCTCCCTCCTCCTCGGCCTTCTCATTGACCTCCATCTCTGCATCTCCTTCGAGACCCTCACTATCCCATTCATCAACATCCATATCATCATACTCATCACTGTCCTCTTCATCCTCTCCCTTCTTCGCACCCAAGCCCTTTGCCTTCCGTTTCCTCTCCACGTTCTCCTTTTGGACCTTCTTTCTCGCCTCCTTCTCCTGTCTCCTCTTCTCCCACACCTTGTCCATCTCCTTCAGCTCCGCCGCCGACTTGTGGATATACTCGTGCCACATCACCTTGCCATTGCACACCCCCTCTTCAACCTTCGTCATGCGCAGCCTCATTCGCGGACCCAACTCCATGAGCTTGACTGCGCGCTTCTCCACACCTGGAGCACCGGCCTCCTTGCCCTCCGCAGCTCTCGCTCGTTGTCTCGCCTTGTTATTAAGAACCTTCTTGGTCGTGTTCTCCAGCATCTCAACCTCCGCATCCGTCTCAACCTCGCTCCCCGACGTAGCATCCGTCATGTATCCCTCGCCATTCTCGCCGCCGATCATGAAGTCCGCAATATCCTCCAACTTTCCCAAATTGGGTAAGCTAGCCTTGCTCTTCTTGTTATTGCCCTGGTGCAGCAATTTCTCCGCTGCATTCAGTCGGCGCAGCGGCCTGGAGAGACCCGTCTTCTTCGTTGTGATCGCGTAATGGCGAAGATTGATTATGTAGCTGGCGTCGTCATCGGGATCGATCTCGCGATTCAGGAGGAGGACGCGGCGAATGGAGGAGAGAGGTGTGGTTTGTGGGGCGATGGGCGGGAAGAGAGATTGGAACATGGTGGTTGTGAGGGATTCGAGATGGCGAGGGATCTTGTTTTTGGATTCAGGTTTTGAGGGGTCAGTCGGTGGAGATGTGAAGTTGTTCATGACGAGCTGGGATTGTTAGAATAGCTCAAGTCCAAATTGGGTGGGATGCCTTACCAATGGCGCTGTTAGATATTCCTTTCCACCTCCTTTCGGGTGCTTCAACGCTTTCTTCACATCCTTGCAAAGAGAATATTTCTCTACTCTGAAATGTAGCGTTGGTCCCCTCGGCGTAACCGCAAGTCGCATATTCGTATTCCCAGATTCCGACCTCGAGAAGAGCATCAGATGCGAAACACCTAACGGCCCCGACATCGTGATATAATCTCTCAGCCTGTTCGACCTCCTCTCCTTCAACCTCGCAGCAGTTCCCGGCTCCATCATAAGCCGTACGTCCTTGACCAACTGACTGACACTTGGTCCGACCTCTCCAGCGCCAATTCGAATAACCATGCTCTTTGGCGCACGGCTGGCCTGGGTGGCGATGGCCTTATCCTGCCCTCCCTTGGCCCCGACATGCGTGCGCTTCTTCGTGCGTTTATGTGCCATTTTGCGTGTTTATGTGTATTGTGGAGAGACTTCGAAAAGTCGAGGAATAATTTCGAGGCTGTAGCAAGTTTGCGCGGCCCAATCAGAAGATAAGCCTCGATAACCGATAAAGATTTTCTCCAATTCTCAACTTCTCGATGCGACAGATTCGAGGAATTTAAGACATTATCAACCAAGATGTCGTCCTCTGTCAAGAGAAGGAAGATTACTGAAGATGCTCCATCAAAAGTAGTTCCAAAGACGAAGAAGGCCCCAGCGCCTGAGCCGGCCGCTGAGAAATCCAGCTCTCCAGCTCCTGAAGCCTCGAAGAAGGCTGATGAGGCGGCGGAAGAGACACAAGATGCAGCACCCAAGACGTTCAAGGAATTGGTATGGTTCGAGAATATTCACCTCTCTCACACAGTCTACTAACAAGTTCGCAGGGAATCATCGATTCTCTATGCGAAGCCTGCGAAGCTCTTGGTTACACGGCTCCAACACCTATCCAACAAGAATCGATACCCCCCGCGCTGACCGGCCGTGATTTGATCGGTCTTGCAGAGACTGGTAGTGGAAAGACCGCAGCATTTGCTCTGCCTATCCTTCAAGCTCTATTAGACAAGCCACAGCCGCTTTTCGGTCTCATCCTCGCACCTACCCGTGAACTGGCATACCAAATCTCCCAAGCCTTCGAGGCGTTGGGATCCCTCATATCAGTACGATGCGCTGTTATTGTGGGTGGAATGGACATGGTTCCGCAGGCGATTGCTCTTGGAAAGAAACCACATATCGTCGTTGCGACACCCGGCCGTCTTCTCGATCACCTTGAGAATACCAAAGGCTTCTCGTTACGATCCCTGAAGTACCTTGTCATGGACGAAGCCGACCGTCTCCTCGACCTCGACTTCGGTCCCATCCTCGACAAAATCCTCAAAGTTCTCCCGCGCGAGCGCCGCACTTACCTCTTCTCCGCCACCATGTCCTCGAAAATCGAATCCCTCCAACGCGCCAGTCTTCGCGACCCGCTCCGCGTCCAAATCAGCAGCAACAAATACCAGACCGTCTCGACCCTCCTCCAAAGCTACCTCTTCATCCCCCATCCCCACAAAGACACCTACCTCATCTACCTCCTCAACGAGTTCGCCGGCCAGTCCGCCATCGTCTTCACCCGCACCGTCAACGAGACGCAGCGCCTCGCCATCCTCCTGCGCACCCTCGGCTTCGGCGCCATCCCGCTGCACGGCCAGCTCTCACAGTCCTCGCGTCTCGGCGCGCTCAACAAGTTCCGCGCCGGCACGCGCGAGATCCTGGTCGCGACCGACGTCGCGGCCCGTGGTCTCGATATCCCCTCCGTCGACGTGGTGCTGAACTACGATCTCCCGCCGGACAGCAAGACATACATTCATCGTGTCGGGCGTACGGCGAGAGCGGGCAAGTCGGGCCATGCGATCAGTATCGTGACACAGTATGATGTGGAGATCTGGCTGAGGATCGAGGCGGCGCTGGGGATGAAGCAGAAGGAGTATGAGACGGTGAAGGACGAGGTGATGGTGTTTAAGGCGAGGGTGGAGGAGGCGCAGAGACACGCGAGGAATGAGATGAAGAATTTGCATGAAGATAGAGGGAGCAAAGGCGCCGTGCTTAAGGGTAGGAGACCCGCGAAAGGAGGCAAGAGAGGGCGTGATGAGATGGATAAGGAAGAGGGTTAATATCACCTTGTACCGGAAAATCTTGGGTTTGTGGAGCGTGGAGTACGGTAGTATTAAGTCGATTATCAATTGTATCAATCTGTGAATGCCAAATATGCTCAGGCTTCGTCTTCGGCATTGAAATGGTGGACTTCTAGCATTCTCCGATATTTGCCTTGGACTCACTATAATTCAGATATAAAAGATTCCTACATCGCTCAACATACCCCAACAGGGTTAATAGAGTGAAAGAATAAGAGCTAGTGTTGGCGCAGAGTTCTGATTAATCTTCATCCATCTCTCCTCTCTTGCCTTGAAAATGTACATCACAGCCTACAGTAAGAACCCCAATCCTCCTGTGATAGAGGCAGCAGCATCAGCAGCAGCAGCATAGATATGCAATAGCAGCAGCAGCAGCAGGGGGAGCAGCAACCACTTGACAGGCGCCAGCATACTAACAGCGAGCAAGAAGAACAAAATGATAAATCCACACTGGTACTGAGGAATATTCTGCGGCGGTGTGCAAGTATACAAGGCTCAGTCGAGAAGGCGAGATCATAATTTGTCTGCGACACCCACGATTTGGTCTTGCTATTTGTTCTAATCGGTGACGAAACCATTGCGTATATTCTTCCTTTGCTCCATGGCCAGATCTTGCGCTGAAAGCTCAAGACTCCCGGGCTCGTCTGGCGGCGGTATCTCCCTACTTTCTGGTGAGGCTGCGCCTTTAAATTGTCAGGTTGATTTGATTTTGATATCACAGTAGTACTCCTCAAAGTCATTTCACATCTTCGTTCGAAGCCTGTAGCCTTGCTCTCTTCCAGCCTTGTTCCTCTCACATTTCCATCTTCCCTTTCCAGCAGTCTACCCTGTTCAGAATGCATATTCCACAACCTCGTCCATGGCATTTGACACGTCCAGCGAGAAAACCGATCCTGACCCCATTCGTCAGGATATATCTGTGGACAATGTTCTTGAGAATCGCATCGCCCTCCTGTAGCATGGACTGCATGTAGAGGCAAAGCAGAAAATGGATGGCATCGAGGCCGAGATAATGAGAGCGGGAGGCTACTGGCTTCAGACACGGAGTTCCCAACTTCTCTGCCCACTTCGATTCTAGGAAGCTTCGATTCGACAATAATCTGGCGATAACAAGAAGACTTAGCAGCAAGAAGAACGGCAGTGAGGAGCGCGTTGGCAACAATCGATGGCTTCCGGAATGCGGCATAGAGGAATGGGCTTCTGGTGTAAGTTTTAGGAACAGCACGGCGAGGGCGTTTCAGAACTCCCGAAGTCCAACATATATATATGGGCTACGTCAACACCAGGGTATGTTGCAATACGAGTCTGGATTCTTCTCGAACCGAAGAATCAGTGGTTATATATACATACAAATTTCTGTTCTGTGAATCTATGAATTTCATGTTGCTGCTCTAGCCTTCGATGCAGTATTATAACAAAAGGAGCAATGTCATATATCAGACGTGGCTCTTAAATCTCTTCCCTCACTCATACTTTACCTTTTTCCTTTTCCTCCTCCTTGTGTTGTAATGTTAGCATGGTGAGAAATGTCTTGGAGAGTTTTCCTTCTCTCTGTCCTTTTACCGTCCTGCTCTATTTTACACTTCTGCTAACGACTACTGCCACACCTCACTTCGTATGCCTCTCAATCTCCCTCCTCATCTCATGCTTGATCCTGGTAATCGTGCCCGCGCCCCCATACACAAGGCTGAACCATTAGCACACCACCACATCACGAGAGACAGGAGAAGACTTACGCAGTATAAATCTGCACCATATCCGCACCGGCATTCAGCACCTCCAGCGCCTGCTTGCCATTCGTAATCCCACCCGATCCGAAGATAACCTTCGGCGCCGCATCGTGCTTCTCCAGCCCCTGATCCAGTGTCTGCCTGTACCTCCTCACCAAATTGACCGTCCTGTTAAAGAGCTGCGGTCCCGAGTACCCCCCCGTCTCCTTCATAAGCTCCTTCTCCTCGTCGGGCAACTCGTAGCCGAGAGGCAGCGGCGCAGGCCGCTGCTTCGTCGTGTTGCCCACGATAACCCCATCGACGCCCGAGTCCCAGATCGCTTGGCAGATGCCATCGACTTGGACCTGGGAGTCCTCATCCGGGGACACCTTAACCATCACCGCGGGCTTGGTCTTGCGATCCGTCGCCTTCGTCGCCTTAACGACGGCGGTGAGGATCTTCGTCAGTGGCCCTTGGGCCTGGAGGTCGCGGAGACCCTCGGTGTTGGGCGAGGAGACGTTGACGACGATCACGTCTGCGTATCTGGAGAGCTTGTCGACGCAGTACACGTAGTCCTTCACTACACTGTCGATATCATCAGGCGTGTCCTTGTTCTTCCCGATCTGCACTCCCATCAGCTTGCCAGGGACCAGCGATCCCGGCGGCACGCCCGCCTCGCCATCAAGAACCTTCCTCTCTGCCTCCGCATCCGACCCCAGCCCAACCCTATGCGCAAACTCCCTAACCCTATTCCTCAACCGAACCGCGACTCTATCCGCGCCCTCCGAGTTCAGCCCAAACCGATTAATCAGCGCGTTCTGCGACACCACCCGGAACAGGCGCGGTCTCGCATTCCCCTCCTGCGGCCTCGGCACGATGCCCCCGACCTCCACATACGCACCCCCCAGCAGCAACAGCTCATCCGGCACCTCGGCGCCCTTGTCAATCCCCGCCGACGTGCCGACGGGATTCCACAGGGTGTGTCCGAACACCGTCACCGCCAGATCGCCCTGAGCATCAGGCGCCCCACGCTCGCGTATGTGCAGCCCGAACTGGTGCAGCTTCTTCATCGCGTTATTGCCGGCATGGTGGGCCTCCTCGCCGTCGGGGTAGATGTAGCGCAGCAGCGGGACCACGATGTGGCGGTGCAGAGTCGTGAAGCGGGTGTCGGTTACGGTGTAGTAGCCGACGGCGAGCAAGAGGGCGAAGGTGGTGCCGACGAGGGCGTTTTTGAAGATGGAGACGAGCTGGGAGTCGGTCTTGTGAGGCTGAGTGGAGGACTGGCGGGTGGATTGGAGGGGAAGGGGGAGAGGGAAGAGTTGGCGACGGAAGCTTGGGCGGGCGCTTCGGAGGGCGATTGGGGCCGCGCGGAAGCGGAGTTGGCGGAGTGCAGAGCTCATAGTGATGGAGCGGACTGGGTTCCAGCTCCTGAGAGAGCAATTGGAGAAGTAGAAACTCAATTGGGATGTGATGAGGCTGCGGAGAGGCTGAGAAGAAGGTGTGACGTGCGGTTTTGGAATGTTTTTCGGTTACTCCCGGTTTACTCCCGGTTTACTCCCGGACATGCGATCATCGGGTGGGAATTTAAGCTTTAAGCTTATCGCATGCACGCATGCAGGCCGATAAGGAGAGGAGTTGGAGGGGAACTTGTAAAGTTTAAATATTGCGAGTATCAAAGAACGGATACTGAATTAAGGCGTACAGGGCCTTTCTTCATCGCCGTTGAGGACCTGTCTTGGTGAATGAATGCGAATGTCTAGGACCAGAGTCAGGAAGCTCGATGTCAATTGCCAAAATATACATCCCATATAATAGTATTCATACAGCTTCAATCTTCGTAATTTGCAATATTATGCGCTGTACTCAGCAGCAGAGGTGTCCTAGGTATCCCATCCCATCCCATCCTCCTTCCTTCCTTGCTTCCCATCCAAAACCATACAGTGAAGCTATTATACCGCTAAAAAGCTTGCCAAACTCGCTCGCTCATCGCGCAATGCACGTATCGTCTATTCCAACTCATTAAAAGCAGCCTTCATATCTGCGCACACCGTCCCTATCGTGTCCACTCTTCAAGCAGCTGCGGACTGCAGTATCTCCTGCGTCTCAGGCCCTTGACCTGAATTCTCCACGCTTCCCGTCTCCCCATCCTCTCCCGTCTCCGTTCCATTCGCCGTATCCGCCTTCCCCTCCTCGCTAGCCACCCATCCCTTACTCATATCCACCGCCTTCTTCCACCTCTTGCACATCCTCTCCCTCTCCGCATCCCCAATCTCCGGCCTAAAAACATCTTTTCCCCTCCTCCTCCCCCTCCACCCGTGCAACTCCGCCGTCCCCTTCCACATCCCCGCCGCGAGCCCCGCCGCGATTGCCGCCCCCAAAGCCGTGGTCTCGCGCATCGCCAGCCGCTCAACTGGGATCCCGATGATGTCGGCCTGTGTCTGCATGCAGAGATCGGAGTCAGACATCCCGCCATCCACCGCAAGCGTCTGTAGGGCCGTCTTCGAATCCTGCTTCATTGCCTCCAAAATCGCCTGTGTCTGGTAGCATGTCGCCTCCAACGTCGCCCGCGCGATGTGGCCCCGCTGCGTGTGCGACGTGATCCCGAACAACGTGCCCTTCGCGTCGTCGATCCAGTACGGCGCGAAGAGCCCGCTGAAAGCCGTCACGAACACAACGCCGCCGTTATCCGGCACCGTCTTCGCCAACGCCTCGACTTCGCTGGATTGAGAGATGAAGCCGAGGTTGTTGACGAGGAACTTGACGCCCGAGCCGGCGACGGCGATGCTGCCCTCCAAAGCGTAGATTGGTTTGTCGCCAAAATGGTAACCGACTGTGGCGAGCAGACCGTTCTTGGATATCACGGGCTCCTCGCCGACGTTGTAGAGGAGAAAGCAACCAGTGCCGTAGGTGTTCTTGGCTTCACCTTTTTCGAAGGCACATTGGCCGACGAGGGCGGCGGATTGATCGCCGAGACAGCCAGTGATGGGTATGCCTTCGAGGACGCCGCTGGCTATTTTGCCGAAAGATCCAGTGTCTGATGAGGACACAATTTGGGGTAGGGTGACGTGCTTTTGGTTGAGCTGGAAGAAGTCGAGGAGGGTGTCGTCGTATTCCAGGGTGTGGATGTTCATGAACATTGTTCGAGAGGCATTTGTGCTGTCTGTGACATGGATGTTGGCATCTTTGCCGCCGTTCAACTTGTAAATAAGCCAAGTATCAACCGTGCCGAAGGAGAGACGGCATTCGTCGTAGGCCCTCTTGACCGCATCGACATTACGGCACAGCCATAGCAGTTTAACGCTCGAAGGATATGTGGATAACGGCAATCCGCAGAGTTTTTGCAGTTTGTCTGATCCATCTCGCCCCTTCAGCTCTCTCACCAGACTCGTTGTCCTTGTGTCTGGCCATACTACAGCATTATATAGTGGCTCGCCGGTGTTCGTATCCCAACATATCGTTGTCTCTCGCTGATTCGTTATGCCGATCGCTTTGATCTGCTCGAGCTTATAGCCTTTTTCCAGGAACTGCTTCGTCGCACCCTCAATGCATTCTTCGACCGACGACACCAATTCGTTGGGATCGTGTTCATGCCAGCTATCATGTGTCAGCCCGGCTATTTGCGGATTTCGGCCTGTAGACTTACCCCGATTCTGGATACATATTCTCGAACTCAATCTGATGGTTGGCCACCGGCTCGCCCTGGCTATTGAAGATCAGGAATCGCGAGGAGGTTGTCCCTTGATCAATGCTGCCTATGAAGTATTCATCTTCCTCTCCTCCCGTCGCCGCCGCCGTTTCGCTTTCGCTGCGCCATGGCTCATGCGCCTGTACATATGGCTCCGCAATCGCTACATCCTCCACATGGAAGGCCTGTGGCTTTGATTCTGCCATCTTCAACGTATTGAAGATAGGCTCCATGATTGCCTGCGCCGAGGCGGGGACTTCAGCGAACATCTCGGCCTTCGAGCCTGTCGCAATTGTGCTGATGACGTCGCTGTTTTGCGCTCCTTCTGGCGAACTCGCAGATGTCTCACCCTCGCTGCCCCTCTTGATTGCGTTTGTTGACGCTCTTCGTCGCCCAATGCGATCCGAGTGCAGGCCTGTGTGCCACTTCGCCTTCGTGTGTATTGTCGAGAAATGGATAGCGCTATATTGTATAGGACTGGAGGTAATAGGATTGTAGGTATTTGAAGGAGTGATGGAGGTCGGGAGAGTTCTCGTATGTGTTTCATGCAGCGCTGGAGCTTGAGCTTGAGCTTGAGCTTGAGCTGGAGCTGGAGCTTGAGCAGGAGTAGAAGTAGAAGTAGGGACTGCGATGCAAGAGATGCTCCTTCCCCTCCTGCGCACATCCGCATGCATATGCACATGCAGACGCAGTGCCCCCCTCCTGTACGCGGCTGACCACCCAAAAGTGGATGTTACTCGCATTCCCCGCCAGCGCCATAGGGCGGTCATTCCCATATCCGGAATCCCTTGAATCCCTTAGATTGCTTGGATTCCTTGGGTTCCCTTGTGACTTGAAACCCTTGAAAGCCTGGAATCCGGTGGGTGCGTGGGGGGGGGGCACATCAGCATAGGATCAGCATGCGTTCTGCCGCCACCTTTTCCTTCACAACAGGGGCTACGCAGTACCGAGTACAATGCTCTACAGCCACAGAATGCGCCTTTCCTGCAGCTATCACGGTACATCCACCCACAGCAAAGCGACAAGGCGACAAAGCGACAAAATTTGCGATCTGCAATTTTTCCGGGCACGCGCACGAATGGCGCACGTACCACCATGTGAGGAATCCACTGTGGGCGATCGATAGCGATCTAGAACGGGGAAATCAATTTCCAGACGCTAGAGACTCTATTTTTAGGGACTGGGGATGGGAAAATTTGGGGGGAATCGGGGAAATCGTGGGAGTCGGGGAAACCGGGGAGAATTGGAGATGGTGGAGAAATTAATGGTGGAGAAATAAATGGTGGAGCGTGAGCGTCAAGAGGAGCGGAGAGGGCGACTAGAGATTAGACGATTAGAGATTAGAGATTAGACGATTAGAGATTAAACGATTTAGACGATTAGACGCCGGTTCCGAGGTCGACGGTCGCGAGACATCTATCAGACGGTCATCCCTGGGGATTTGGGTGGTGATCAAGGGAGACACAGTTTCAAATTAATGAATCACAGCATATCACGATGAATTATATTGGACAAGTGTGTGTGTGTGTGTTTGACAGAGCGCTTCTTATGAATGAAGATCTACTCTGCGTTATTCTGGGCCTTGCCTCAGCACCAGCCATAACTGATCATCCCCGACGCCTCAATTGACGAAGGCATCTCATGTTATTCCGGCCATCTCGCGCCGTGCCAGATGAACACCAGCCATAACTCCCAGGACTTGTGCCCAAAACTCCAAAACTCCAAACTCAATGCCAGTATGCTGACTGAAGAGGCAGAAGCCAGATGCCAGATGGCCAGTTCCAACGCTGGTTCGATCTTTCGATCAAACAGATGCTTCGACTCCGAGCCTCGGGTCGTCGTCGTCGTCGTCGTCATCGTCCGTCACTGTAATAATAGTGACGGTACCCGCCTCGCACATCTGTTGTGCTAGCCATTGTTATTCAGAATTCTCTCAGCTGGGCTGAGTAGCCCACCTGCCATGTTCGCTCCATCAATTCCCACACCCCGACTCTTCTATTCGATTCTCGGTGTTGGTATCGTAGTAGACAGAGCCTCGCTCATTCCTTCTTATTGTCACAGCTCACGATCTTGACCCTGTCCGTATATACCGTCGAATTCTCCATCTTAAACGTCACATCCTTAATGAGAAATGACCACACTTCGTCGCAGAGGTTGTAGGTATCGAGGTGTCCCTTAAATGTCATGCTCGCCTTAACCTTCTTCTGTAACACCTCCGCGATCCTCCTGTCGAAATGGCTTAGGATCTTCATCGCAAGCTGCGGCTCAATCCTCTGCTGCCCGATCAGCTCATCCAGCGTATCCATCAGGGTCCTGCCGACGCTGCTACGGCGGTACAGCTCGTGAAAGGAAGTTGCGCTCATAGCCATCATGACGACAGGTGCAGTGCAGTGCAGCGCGGTGCAGGCCTTCGATGTCTGATGTCGGCGATAGAGAGATGACGAGCATGTCTAGCACGACGAGGGGAATCTCACACGTCTTTCTTCGTGTTGCGCATTTCGGTTTGCAACACTGCTATCAGCAGCGATTGATTTCTGCGATCTGATGTTTTTAGCACAGTCACTGTCACAGGGAGCGATGAAGAGAGTTGCTTACCTTCGTCTTTAAGACGGGTGCGGGCGAGTTCTGGTCTCTAAGACCGTATCCACAGCGATTGATGACTGTGATCTGTGTTTTTCAGCACAGGAAGTGTCATATCGAGAGGCCAGGGCAGTTATCTTCGTCTCTTTACGACGAAAGATGTCCTATCAAGCAGCAATTGACTTCTGCGATCTGTGACGTTAGCGCCAGTGCCAGTCACTGTCGCAGTGAGGGATCGGCCGGGAAGCAATGAAATGGATTGGGACTTACCTTCGTCTCGTCGGAGACGGGTGAGGGCCTAGGACTGTATGCACAGCAATGCACGACCGTGACAGATTCTGGCCATGTCAGCGCCTGTCGTCGGAATCAATTGAGTCGACCCAACTTACCTTTGCACTTTGTCGCGGATCCGCGTCCTTTCTTTTCTTTCTTTTCACTTCATCTTTTCTATCCGCTCTCTCGTCTCAACCTACACTCAATCCTTTCGCCTCACTTCCGGAGCAATGCCTGCCGAGTTCAGTTCGCAGCGCCGGACGTGGCGACTGCAGAGTCTGATTCTCCCTTTGAGAATTCCAGAGATTTACGGATTAGAAGGAGAGATGGATGAATTATTAAGAGTGAGATATTGACGCTTCCTTTGGGAAACGGGCTGCAATACTCTGTGAGGTTGAACTTTTGGGGTTGGCAATTGGCAGCTGGAGTGGTGGCGGGAAATTGTGTGGGAGCGTGAGTGCTTGGGCAGAAAAAGTGATGTGTAAGAAGGATGGAGGATTTGGGCCCAGGGCGGGAATTGGGGGGGATCTTATACCTGCTGAGGAAGCTAGGGATGGGACTAGAGATTGGCGTGGATGAGTGTGAGTCGATGAGGAGAGTTCGGCGAGAGAAGGTTGATCAGGGAGATAGAAGGTGATAAAAGGGGGAGAGAGGCGGGTGATTGGGCGATGGTGGAGGGAATCAACGAGGAGAGTTGGACTACAGCGTGTTTTTTGCAGTCCAGAGACGTTTAAACGGCGATGGCGGATGTCAAACGGCTGGCACGAGATTAATAACGTCTGAAAGGATACTCCAAGGTCGATGATTGGCAGAGAAGATGGGAGAGTTATGTCTTCAGCGTTTGAGCTCGGTGAGTCGACTGGGCTGGAAGGGGGTTTAAACGGCGATGGCGGATGTCAGAATGGCTATCATACTTCGATCACGATGTTACTAACGTTCCTTAGACTGCTAGAGTGAGGGAGTTTTCAGAGTTAGAACATGACGAGACAACGGCTAGCACGAGGTAAAACGGTGAAGGAGAAGCTAAAAAGATAATGCAGAGGTGGGTGATTCGTTGATTTGGGCGTCAGCGACCCATATCGAGATTCAAGGTTGGGGCTTCACGGATAACCGTTGCGCTACTGGCCGTTAGCCGCGTAGTTAATCGCAATTACCACGATGCTTTAAGGTTGTCAACGAAGTAATAAATGTTGATTGAGGATTCTAACGCCCTCTAGTCTCGAAGCTTGTTCTCGGCCAGCCAGCAATTGACATCTCGCCTGTCTTCCCGATCGAGCCATGCTCCTGTGCACGAATTCAAGTTATTCAACAGTTTGGCATTTTGATGAAGCAAAGCAGACAAAGCAAGCAAACATATTCCATCCCCCTTCACTCACACCAACATCTCCACAGCACATCAAATTCCAGATAACCACCAAGCTCGAAGTCAATCCATTCGGCGACTTGTCATTTTTACTTGCCAAGTCCCAATAACACCAGATTGGAAACATTCATGACCGTGATGAGGAGCCAGATAGCGATGGCGAAGGCAATGCTGATCCAGTGATTGCGGAACTTGACGCCTTCTTCTTCAATCTGTCCATTCTCGAGGGCTTGATTATTTGGTGAGGCAACGCTGTTCAGTGCGCCGCCGGAGTCGGGCGTTGGTGTCGCCGTAGAGGACAGAGTCGTACCTTCCGCAACATTTCCAGCTGCGGGGTTGGCTTCAATGGCGACGGCCACAGCCTCATCTTCATCATCGCTGTCGTCATCCAGACCTGTCACGGTAGGACGACCAGGATGAACAGTCATGAACTTATTCCTGCATGTGAAATAGATGAGTGGTGCAGAGATGAATGGGAGAGAGACCGAGAGGGCGACTTGGCTCCCATTGAGAGCCGCGGTGAGTCCATTCTTACCCACGGCGCCGGCAATGATAATGCTTGGTGTGATACTGATAGAGCGTGTGATTAGACGACGCATCCATGGCGCGATGGTCCAGTTGAGTGCGCCTTCGGAAACCATCTGGCCGGAGATTGTGCAGACGATACCGGCGGAGACACCACTCAGCAACAGGGCGAGAGCGAAGATGGTACCGGCTGCGGGGGCGATAGACGTGGCCAAGAGATCGTAGATAGAGAACAAGGACGCGTTTTCGGCGCCTGGTATACCATACAACGAAGAGCCAGCGACGATGAGAATGGCGCTATTGACGAACAAAGCGAATGTGAACAGCGCGATGGCTAGCTCGGCGATAGAGTAGTTGAGGCAGGATTTGATAGCTGAGATAGAGGGTCGATAGGTAGGTTTCGTGGAGTCGGAGGAAGGCCGGGAAGCGACGTGGCCGTGTTTGAGATCATAGTCGAAGAGGCGGGGTTGCACGAGGCCGGAACCTAGGTAGATGGAGTGAGGCATGACGGTTGCCCCGAGGATGCCACAGGCTTGGTAGATGCTAATTTTGTTAGTCGAGGTACGATTTGAAAAGGCAAGGTGCATACGCATTGGACTCGACGAGCTGTGCAGAAGGTAGGTAGCCGCGGAAAACAGTCGCGACGGCAGTATCCTTGATCAAGGATAGTTGGATGCAAAAGCAAACAACCACTGCTAGCACTAGTGCCATCACAAAGAGTTCAAAGAGCCGAAGACCTTTCATCGATCCATTCGGCCGGTAGAAAATAAGAATTAAGAGGACATCGAGGATGGAAATAGCGCAGCCAGCAACCAATGGCAGCTTCGGGATGAGGAGGTTGAGGGCGATTGCTGTTCCAATGACCTAGAACAGATGTCAGCATTTTCACGAGAGATATAAGAAATGATGATGCCGGATTTGTGAGAAAGGGCCGGACAAGGCAGACGATAAATTTCTCGCGGATTGGTTCGAAGAGCTTGGCCATACCTCAGCAATATCTGTAGCAATGATCTTCGCAATAATTAGTTTCTTGCTCTTAGCAAGGAAGGATGAAGATTACTTACAGCAGCCTCAGCCATAACATATAAGAACAAATTGAGCCATCTAGGCAAATGGGCTCGGCACATCTGGGCCAAGTCCATGCCAGAAACAGTGCCAAGCTTGATGCATAGCGACTGAAGAAAAATAGCAATGACGTTGGCGACCAGAACAATGAAGAGAAGTTTAAACTGGTAACTGGCGCCAGCAGCGACGGCGGTGGAGTAGTTTCCCGGATCGATGTAGGCAACGGAAATCTGGCCTGACGTTAGCTTCTATGACGAGGTAGATCAGAGAGTCAAAGAGCAAAGCTCAGTCTTACCAGAAATCCGGGACCAATAAAGCTCCCGAAAGTAATGAGGATCTTCTTAGCCTTATACAAGAAGCTCAACATCCCACGACCTCCTGGCCCACCTCCACCCTCCCCCCCAGCAGCATTGGGATCACTCACGTGACCGTCCAGCTGCTTGATATCGGGAACGAGCATTTTGGGAGGGGGGGTGTCTATATTGTCCCTAGCACAGGTGACATCGTCTCGCAGCCCATCAGGATCTGACCCGCGACGCACAGTATCATTTGTGCGGCCATTGAAGTCTTCTCTGGTTGTGCCGGCCAGGAGATTGGGACTCTGATTCCAGCCTTCACGGCCGTCAGGGTCGTCTGTGCGGGATGGGCAATTCATTTTGCCAATTTTTTCTCCCCACTACGGCAAGTCACAAAAAGGAAAAAAAAAAATAGTAAAGGGAAAAAATGGCCAGAGAGAAAGATGCAGTGACTTTGGAGGTTTTCGGTGATGCTATCGCAACTCAATCGCGCGACAGCGTGTCAGAATGGCAGCCAGGGTTGATTATGGGGTACTTTGAGAGATTGTGGAATGTGGAATCTGGGGAAGGCCTATTATTATACGTCAGGCTGAAGCTGTCATAAGAAAGGTATTCTCGCACCGCCCGAATTAAGTTTGGGCTCTAGGCCTGGGAAGAGAACTTCCCGGGTGAGGATGCCTCCGTCATGCGGAAGTTCCCGCGGCGGGCGTCGATTCTGCCACAGCGCCCATCCAAATCCAAGCCTCCGATTCGGATTCATGCGAACCGATAGGCATTGCTGCGACGAGCCCGAGAGAGCGTGGAGTCTCAGATATAATGAGTTCTGAGTATGGCGAGCATTCAAGGACGCCGATGCTGTGATGAGACCGACCTCATGACAATCAAGTCGTCCTAGCCAAGGCTTGGTGGCCGGGGGAGCGATACAATACTGACACGTCGTATGAGCATCAATGCGAAGCATTTAGCCAAGACGATTTGTTCTTTGTTCTGGCCCCGAGCTGTCATGACGAGAGTTGCTCAGCATGCCAGGCAGGATCGTTGGTTGACGTGCAATTAACTGTAGCCAAGATGTGACTGTAATTGCATGGTGCTCAGGATGTCTTATCGTACACTTGAGAATATCGCGACATCGGAAAGATATAGGAGACAACCCTCTACTGGTTGATGCACTGAGTAGTTCCAGATACCCTCTCACGATCAACTGCTGTCAGACACGAATAATGCCCGACAATAGTCACTTCCCCAAGGACTGGCTGCCAGCCAAATGCTTGTTCCGATGTCCAGGATGCCAGAGCTTTCGAAACCGGGAAAGCCCGCGAATGAGAGCCCAATGTCCTTAGTTTTCACACACGAAAACTATCATTTTTGCCATTACGACTATCTCTACTTGCATCTCTTCAAATGCACAAGACCCAAAATTGAAACCACTCGCTTGGCCATCTTGGCCACGATAGAAAAAGAGCAGGCCCCAATAGTACGGCCCCTCATAGTATGTATACTGCGTGTTATACTCAGAAATGAGGTTGTGTGGGCATGGCACCTGCGGCAAGTATTCGTTGACAGTGATCCCTTGCATCTTGAAGAAGTGCTGTCTGATGAGACTAATCTGGTGATTGATATAATCGGAGTTGAGTGGATGTCCGTAGTGCATCGTGAAGCCATCAGTGTGATCAACGTAGTTCTGTGTGAGTGCTGTTAGCATGCGGACTCCTATCTTAGCAGTCTCTGCACTTGCATTAGCAAAGAGCAATAGATCGCACATACCTGACAATCCGGCACATTGCCCATCGACAAGCTCCAGATCACATCGCCACTGACAACCGAATCCGCTCTCGTTTGGTCCTCCTTAATAATACCAAACCAGCTCTCCAACGTGTCGCCTGTCGGCACACCTTTGCCGTTCAGTCCTGTCCTGTCGAATTCTCTCGACCAGTACAATTATTTAAGATCTCACCAGATCGATGTTAGCTTGAAGTTTCGTATTATTCAATGCATAGAAGTGAACAGAGAAGATTTCGATCTTTGGAATGGAAAGGTGGGTTTTGTTGACACCATATATGCCATCCACAACCAGCTTTTTTTTTTGGCCCAAGCTGGTTGATGTAACGAGCGATCTCTTGCACCCAGACTGCGGGTATATCATATCTCCCCAGGTTGGGCCGTAAAGTTCGTTGCTGGTTTCATGGGCCATGATTGTAGGGTTTTCAGCGTAGGTCAAGCCAGTGTAGAGATTCTTGTGCGTCATATGGATCTTGATGTAATTCTTGAAGTCATTGATGATATGACGGTTGGTGAGGATTTCGGCAACGCGAGGAGAATTGTCTTGCTGGGTGATGTGGCACCAGTGGGGAAAGTTGTATCTTCCACCATGATAGTAATCCTGGATATGGCCAACCTCAAAGACTGTGTTAAATGTCGTATAGGTAGAACTTACGAAAGCGTCATCATGCTGTCTTGCTTGAAAGATGGATCAATCTATGGTGTCAAATGCTGCCTCGTTGACGACTTCCAATTTCGGTATGATACTAAGCAGGTTGGACGTGCTGACTTCCAAAGTCTGGCTACTGATCGTCTTTGCTTCCATGGTGACTAGAGTATACTTCAACGATCCGTCCCTCGGTCGGATAGCTTGCGCTCATCGGCGCAGAGAAAGGTTCGCCGCCAGGAGGAAGCGCATTCTCGTCCAAACCCAGTCTATACACATTAGCACCATTGACAGTGCACCGTTCGCCATTGAGCATCAGCTTGAGCCTTTGCAAGTGATATACGAGTTTCTCGCAATGTTCACAAGATTTTCCTCTTCAGACGTCGTCAAGACCTGGGGAGTCAATGGACTACCAAGTTGAGGGAAAAGAGCGCCAACGACGGGCTTGAAACTTTCCCACTTTCCTGGTCTCCAAGATGGCCATGAGAAACCGCCGCCTCCAGGAATAGCAGCAGCAATGGAAACGAATGCGAGTAACAAGAATTGTGAGACAGACATGGTGAAAATTGACGCTTACTCAAGCCTATCATCCTAAAAAGAATCTCGAGGCGGTACGATGCAACGCAGTACTTATATTAGAAAATGCAGGAGCCCAGTCTTCCAACATGAAGTCATTCTGCCTCGCACGAAGCTTCACAGAAATAAAGTAATCCGACATATGAGATGGAGATTATACATAAACATCCAATGCTATACTTCTCAAGTCCCGTTAGACCTTCCGAATGGTACGGTTCCGGTTCATGTTGAGGGAAAAGGCATTCCAGCATCGTATCAATGTATATCACCACGAACTCGATATGTTGTCCTCCAGATATCCATAAATGCGTTCTCCCCTTGCCATATATCCCACAGGCTAGAGTCCCTCTAGGCGGATGGAGGTCCTCGGAAGCGCTTTTGTGCCGTCTTCGGAACCGTTAATCAGCATGTGGCAGTGCTCTGGAGGAGAGAGCACATGGAGCTCAAGGTGGAGCTCGAGGTTGAAGTATGCAGGTCCGATGTTGGGAAATTCGACATTGAATAATGTAATTTATGGTCACGAGGGTTGAACGAAAGTGCCTAAGGATGATAGGGGTCGCGCGGCTGACTCTACCACCGACTACACCACATATGGTGTAGCGCGCTTGCGACATATGTGTACTGTATGTGCAGTATGACGGAGAAATGTACTTCCTACAGCGGCGGGGTACCCCCGATGACTTCAATCTGGGACCGGGCTCTAACCTCATAGATCGATTCCGTAGCAATCAATCATGTTCACAGGCATAGTAGAAATCCTTGGAGGTACATCCCTTTCATCCGATATCCAAGTTGCGCCTTTCACTAACCAAACGATACAATAGTTGTCTCCGAGCTCAATCCCCAAGATGAGACCGGCGGCACCTCTCTCACCATCTCCTCGGCCTCAGAGATTCTCGGCGACTGCCACCTTGGCGACTCCATAGCCGTCAACGGTACATGTCTGACCGTGACGGCTTTTGACAAAGACTCCTTTGTTGTTGGCGTCGCCCCGGAGACCCTTCGTCGCACGAACCTTGGCTCCTTGAAGCAGGGCAGCAAGGTGAACTTGGAGCGTGCTGTCTCGTCGCATACGCGGATGGGAGGACATTTTGTCCAGGGACATGTTGATACCATCGCGACCATATTGGCAAAGACGCCAGATGGAAACGCTGTCACCTTCAGGTTGCAACCAAGAGATAAGGACGTGCTGAAGTATGTGGTAGAAAAGGGATATGTGACACTTGATGGAGCAAGCTTGACGATTACACGAGTCAATGATCAGGAGGGGTGGTTTGAGATCATGTTGATCTCTTATACACAGGATAGAGTGGTGATGGCGGCGAAGCCTGTGGGCGACGATGTGAATGTTGAGGTCGACATGCTGGGGAAGTACTGTGCGAAGAGCGTGGAGAGCTACTTTGAGGCTGGTGCTGCCGGCGCGCCAATTATCTTGCAGAAGATGGTTGAGAAGATCGTGGAGGAGAAGCTAGCAGCTATACATTCTAAGTAAGGCTCATGAAGATCTCTATACCCACTGGCAACGCTCCTAGTGTGTGTTTGGACTAAGCTACAAACGCATGCTTGCGCAACACGGATCGGCTTGCAGGTCTCATCATGCAAAATATCATTTCATGCAACGTGTTTCGCCTGCATGTCTCAAATTCATAAGCAGACAAGCTTTACATTTCTTGGAAAATGGCGCTGGAGGCAGTCGTGGGCACCTGGTTGAGTTCCATGATACTCATCTTAGAGACGTGATTGGCCCTAGGTTGATGGCGGTTGTCTGCCATCCCGACTCCTTGCCGCCGCACTTCGGACCATGTGGGAACGGATGCACGAATGTGGCTACACTGCCTGGCCCGATCGATCGATGTCCTTGAAAATGCCCTCAGTTACATATCCCCGATGGACTCTTTTTTTTCTCTTGGCTACTACTTGCTCGCTCACTGCTTCGTTTCGATGCTGGTTTCACCTGGGTCCTTGCTCATCAGCCTTGCACAGGCATCTATTACTAGCACAGTATTCGAAAAGCTAGTCAGTATCATAGAGCAGCTCGAGCCAAGTCTATCATCGCATTTATTGACGTTTTCAATAATTATACTGATTGCCTTTTGGTATCCAAAGTAAACTAACTCCTCCAGCCTAACCATATACTGGGTGGACTCCAATACCCTTGCTATGCGTGAATCATGCCTCCCGCCTATTGTTGACTGCTACCATTCTGCTTTACGATTGCTGCAACCTTGGCGGCAAGATCATCCGCCTCACTTCTCGTAGCAGCCTCAGCATAAACTCGAACAGCATCTTCAGTTCCACTAGCTCTTGCGAAGGATCTACCACCCTTGAACTTCGCCACCAACGCATCAATCTGCGCCTGAACACCTTCTGGCTCAATGAGCTTGCGTTCCGCATCTGTTGTCTTGAACAGATTTCTATTTCCGACCTCAACGCGCACCAGCCGATTGGGCAGGTCGGTATAAGTAAGGTCCCATTCCCTTGGAGTCCATGACTTGTGTGCGAGGATGGTCTCAACCATCAGCATATCTGACAAAGCGTCGCCGACGGTCTGGTTAATAAGATCATAAAGAGCACGAAGAGTGTCAAGGGCATTCTTCTGAGCTGGCGATTGAGGCTCCTTGGTCTGGAATGCCTTTACGGCCTGTTGTGAGAAGACAACTGTTCCGTGGCCATTTGCCTCGAAGTACACACCAACATCAAACTTAGTAGCGGCGTGGTGAAGCCACTTAACTCCTGTTGGCGTGCACACCACAGGAAGTTTCAGCGTCTTCGTCACATAGTTCGTGCTGGCGCCATTGGCATATGCCGTCTGGACAACACCAATCTTCAGCTCATTGGCAAGGCCAGCTTCACGGGCAAGATCGCCAATAAACGAAGCAGCCAAGGTAGCAATTTTGTCACCATCGAGAAGTCTGAAACCGTGCTCTGGGTCATTGAAATAATAGACAATTCGATCAGCATCTCCATCCAGGGAACAACAACGTTCATTTGGACCAGCTTTTGAGGCTGGAGGAGCTCTCTGCTTGGTTTTGACATAGTCTGCACCGCACTGCTCTCGTCAACATGGCCCGTGGTAGAAGGCGGGGTTGCCAGCTTACCTCGTGGTTCAGCGATTCTGCCTTTAAGACATCATCATTGACAATCTTGATATCAATTCCACCTTCCGATGCCTTTGGAATATATTTCACGAGCTCGGCAAGCTTGGGGCCTCCAACACCATTGGCACAATCCACCGTGATTGAACCAACTGGCTTCTTGCCTTTCATAGCTCTCTTGAAGGCGGATGAGAGCTTCTCATAGTAGCCCTTTTCACTGACCTCTCCATATGATTGAGGTGTTCCTTCGGTATTTGTGCAGCGAGTGAGATAATGAAGTTGTGGTGTTGTCAAGGTTCGATAATCGGTATATTCGGTGCCAGTTGCTTCAAGCGCATCAACGAGAGCTGTAACGAGCTTAGGGCCTGATGAGCGAGTATCACGGGCGAAGATAACACGAGCAATTGTCTTGGGATCTATCTTGAGGGTGCTCTCGAGCTTCTGGTAAATCTGGACCAGCTCTTCGTCGGACCGCGCATTGGCAAGCTCGGTAGAGTAGGCTTCCCACGAATTCTCCAGCATCTCTCCCATCGGATCAACGAGCTTGATACCATTGTCTTCCGGCGGATTGTGACTTGCTGTGATCATAACGCCAATTGTTTGCCCACCCAGTTTTCTCGACCGTAAGGCTGCAGTTAGACCAACCCGGAAGACTACAGAGTCGAGTAGGCTCGCATTCATGCGGAAGCCAGCTGTACCATATTGAAAGACCCGACCAGCAGGCTTTGGATGCTTCTTGGAAACAGCGAGGATGTTTTCGGCGGGAGGCATTGTCGAATATGCGGACGGAAGAGTGTGGAGGAAGGGAGTGAGTGTAAGAGGAAATGATAAATGAAGGGAGACACTTTTTATATCCAAAACAGCATTTGAGTGGTTTGGAGATTGATGCGGCTATAGCCGTATTTGGCGCAAGGACAGGAGTGGGGGTTAAAGAGATCTCCACGTGCTTTCGTGTATGAAACGCGTCATTCGCGTCCATCGCAACGCCATGTTTCCATCGCCATTGCCGCTGTACGATAACTCTGACAACTGACAACAACACTCTTTGCGTCCTTTGGCTTTATCTATTCAAATCAGATGTAGTGCTGTTGCTATTATTATTCGTCTCTCTTTTTGCCGTTGCTTCATTTGGCAATTTTGCTATCTCCTTTTACAATGGCAGACGAGGAGTGTGCCAATCCATTGCTTCTTGGCTGGGTGAAAGAATGGCTGGAAACTGCGAGAGAGCGAAACACAAAAGGAGTTACAGTCTACAGGAAGGCTTATGACTCGCTCAAAGCATGTCCTCTGGCCTTTCAGCACCCCTCAGAAGCCCAACAACTACATGGATTTGGACCAAAGCTTTGCGATCGACTTACGGACAAGCTGAAGGAGCACTGCCAGAAGAATGGCCTTCCAATGCCAGACATGCCACAGAAGGTTAAGAAAACGGCAAACAAAGATGATGACGGCACTGCTCCAGCTAAGCCGACTAGGAAGCCAAAGCCTTATGTTCCAAAATTCCTTTCCGGACCATATGCGCTAATACTTGCTCTGTCAACACTGGGGGAGAATGCTCAATCTGGAATTACGAAGCAACGACTGATTGAGCTGGCTCAGCCTCACTGCGACTCTTCCTTCACGGCATCAAGCGATCCGGGCAAGTTCTATACTGCTTGGGGCTCGATGAAGACCTTAATTGAAAAGGAATATGTCTGCGAAAAAGGAAGGCCGTTACGGAAATACTTTCTCACAGACGAAGGGTTCGAAGTTGCAAAGCGTTTAAAAGCAGCTCAGCCAGTTGCAGATCCGAAACAGAAGACTCTGGATGCCGTCGTACCTCCTGCAAAGTCAAGAAAAGAAGCCTTTTCTGCGCCTGATGAAGACGGCTTCATGGCCATTGACTCAAGTCCAACCCGCGCATCTCGGCTGGCTGAACCGCAGGCCCCCTATATAGCGCAGGATGACACCCAACAGGACATTCTTCCTTTCGGCGGCACCGTATCCGACGAGTCCTCCCTCCCAACATTCTCTCCGATCACTGTTCCTCCGTCAGCCTTCACCCTCGAGCTCGTTCTTGATGTCCGCGAGATCCGTGCAAAGGAAGATAGAGACTATATGCGAGTTGAGCTTTCCAAGAGAGGCGTGACGCCTATCATGCGGAGTCTGGACCTCGGCGATTGTCTCTGGGTTGCAAAGTGCAAAGATCCCCAATTCCTACCAAGACATGGATTAGAAGGCGATGAAATAATGCTGGATTGGATTGTTGAGCGGAAGCGGCTGGATGATCTTGTGGGCAGTATCAAAGACGGACGATTCCACGAGCAGAAGTTCCGCCTGCGAAAATCGGGCGTGAAGAATGTTATATACATCATCGAAGAAATCTCGATGAACGCAGATCATTTCCAGAAATATGAGGAAGCGGTTGAATCGGCAATTGCAAGCTCACAGGTCGTTAATGGGTATTTTATCAAGAAGACGCAGAAGATGGACGACACGATACGCTACCTAACACGAATGACAATAATGCTCAAGGAGCTATACGAGTCGAAGCCCTTGAAAGTGATACCGACACGCGTCCTTACAACGCAGAACTACCTTCCCCTTCTCACTCATCTATCCGAGAAGATACCGACCATGAACTGCAACATCACATACCCCGCTTTTGCTTCACTAGCCTCTAAATCGGAGACACTGACGCTGCGAGACGTATTTCTCAAAATGCTGATGTGCACGCGTGGGGTGACGGGAGAGAAGGCGCTGGAGATACAGAGGAGGTGGAAGACGCCGCAGGATTTTGTGATGGCGTTTGAGGCTTGTGGCGGCGGCGAGGAGGGGAGGAAAAGGAAGAGGGAGTTGGTGAGCGGGCATATGGAGAATATGGTGGGGAGGAAGAAGGTGGCGAAGAAGTTGAGTGAGAAGATTGCGGAGGTATGGGGAGATGCTTGAGTTGTATGATTGTGTAGAAGATCAGACATTACATATTTTTACTGTGGAATTCGTAATAGTGTCTCTGGGCAGAAGATTGATATGATAATTCACGTCTCTGGAAGAATGAGATTGTTTAGATGATGGGTATATTCATAATAAGACAGTCTCCAGATGCATAAATACTCAACTGGTACTGTATGAGCTGCTGCGACGGGCATATTTGGAATCGGTGCTCGGAAGAAATGTATGTGGTGCTTCCTGCTGGTTGCACAACATCGAGAAGATTGTTCGCGATGATGCCTGCCATAACAGGTTAAAACGATGATTCTCAAACGGGATGTGGTGGACGAGGAGCAAGGGGAGCGAGAATCTCCGTGGTAAGAATGAAGTGGCAGCGAAAATAGCTGTGACAAGAGTGACGAGAGCGACGAGGAAGAGAAGAGAGCGGATTTGAATATTTGAAGAGTAAGTTGGGGAGGGGAGAGAGGAGAGAAGATTGAGAAGCTGCAGCAGACTGCGTAATGTCAAGGGTAGAACTTTGAAGTTATCAAGGTATCTTGCAAAAGGGCTGTATGATCACGCAACTATAAACTTATCCTTATGTCCCCAGTGTCATGACCTGCATTCACCTTATCTCGCTCACAAATCTCAAGAGAACCACCATGAGAGATCCGCAATACCGAGTCCGAGCTGAGATGTAAACATCAGAACAGTTACCACGAATCCACAGCCAGAGCATCTCGATGTGTAAGAGCAGAATGCCAGAGCTCAATTATTCCAGCATTCTGTGTAGAGTCGAATCTGAATTCTTAAGGCCAATATTCCATCGTAAAGACAAGATAAATCTGCTCAGCTGATTGCAGACGCTCCTCCCCTCAAATTACCATACCACACATCCGTTCCTCACCACCATCCACACTGCTCATCCCCTACATCCCATTCCCTTCTCTCCATCGCATCATCCACAATCTTCACAACCCCCCAACCAGCCCACCAAAAGCCCACGCAGACGCCCACAAACCCCCGCACAAAAATCCTCGCCAAAGCTGCACACAGCGTCTGTTCCTCCGCTCCACGCGGCTCTTCTCGCTGCTACACTCGACATCGCTGGGGCCTTTTTATGAGGTTCGCCTGGTACAGGTTTGGCGGTGGGCGATGGGTGGGCAGGGTCAGGCCTTGAGATCTGAGGTGCGGCGGACGACGGAGGGAGGTGGTTGAGGAGAGGAGGGAGAGGGGGAGGAAACCTTGTCTTTCGTGTCGGGAATGGTGAGGGACGGAACGTTGTGGGTCGATATGGAGGTTGAAGAAAGGGCAAGATGGAGAGGGAGAGAGGGGGATGAGACTTCAAGCTCAGAGGTGTAGTGGAGCATTTATACGCATTTGAGTTTGACGGCTCGAAGGACTTATCTCAATGGGTTGTGGATGCAAGTGCTAAGACCTCTGACCATCATCAGAACGAAAATGTCGCGTCTTGCGAGATGTCGATTGCTGCATGTCAGGGTATCTTAACTGAATTGCAGGGGCGCGCAGTTCCTCCGCGCAAACTCCTTGGGAAATAGATATATGTACATTTGCATTTCCAGAACTGAGTATCATGCCTTCAACCTCGATCCAGCCATGTCATCTTGCGCATCCCTCAGCAAAAAGCTGCAATCTATTAGCATTTACGGCTATAGTATCGAACGAGGAGATACTTACTTATAAAATAAGACAGTCGGGAATACAGTGCCCAGATGCCACAACGCATGTGCATCCAAGTATCCGCCCAACGGCGGGAAATCCAACAGCTCCAAGCTCATCGCCACGATGACCCAGGCAACCACGATACCCGGCCACGCAGCCCACATCCTCTTCGACTCGCGATACTTGCTGATCGAGAAGAAGGTCCACATGATATTCTGCAGAACCCCAACCACGACGTTCGCGGCCATGTTGTACGTGTAGTCCCAGGAGTAGTACTTCAGGTACGTGACGTGCGCGACGAACATGAGGACGCACAGCACCGTCCAGACCCTGATCATGGACTGCGCCTTCTCGCCGCCCTTGTCAAGCCTGAATACGCGTATGGGTGTGTAGTACAGCCCGTACAGCACGCTTGCTCCCGCGGCGAAGTAATCCAACTGCTCCGTGGCCGCAAAATCCCTCGTGTGGAAGATCATACTGAAGAGCCAACTCGCCATGCCGAAGTATGCGAGGTACTCATAGTATTTCCGCAGGGGATAGGACGCCGGGATGGCCTTTCGGATCTTCTGGAGGCCCTGGTAGTGTCCGAGGAAGTTGAAGAGAGAGAAGAGCACGGAGAAGGGCTCCTGCATGCCCAGGACACGGCGGAAGGGCCATTTGCCGTGGAACTGGACGACGGGCTGGGGAGGGGTGGAGGAGAGGCGGATGTCGGTTATGATGTGTTGGCAGGTGTAGTCGCATTCGGCGGGACAGGTCCAGAGGAGGAGCCGGTGGAAGAGGGCTGGTCTACATGTCAGTTGGGGAAGAGGGGAGAGTATTGCGAGGAGTTGGACGCACGGATTGAGGCATCGCCATCTGCACAGTTCTCTATCTTGCAAACCTGGAGTTTGTTAGTTGGAGAGTCGACTCAGGCTCAGGTATCAAGGCGCAGGTACCTCGACGCAGTCGCGAAACTCGGGGAGTCTGTCACCAACGGAAGCTTGGACGGTCGCAAACAAGAGACTCGTCGCCAGCAGAAAAGGCAGAAAAGCAGATAGTTTTGGCATTCTTATTCTTGTTGCGTGCCTCAGTATCATGCCGGCTATTATGGGCAATCGTCTGCCCTGGACACCATCAACGGGAGCTCCGGCGATACGTTTCAAGCTCCTTCGGAAGGCTGAAGCTCGAAGGGACAATGCTGACTAATCCAGGAACGACCGCAAGGCTGGTGGTAGGCTCTTCACCGCCCGGCAGATGGTTATTTTGCCGGCGTCCAGCGCCGTTTTAGGCCATTGTCGCATTATTACGTCACACACAAAATCATATCAGCATTGCGAATATGCACATCTTCTTCGATATATCATGTTTGGTAGGCTTTGGTGTCATATATACTCTTAGTAAAGGAGCGAGCTTTTTCACTTCCGCGCATAGAAGGCAGAGAGGAGAGGCTGAGAGCGAGTATCTTCTGTCTGGATATCAACTCGAGATGCAAAACAATGTCTAAGCTGCAAGCAAGCACCGCCATGGGTCAGTACATATAATATACATATATATACATATGTAGAAGAATGTCTCTTGACATAATACTCCAGGCGCTCCATACTTATTATTATGTCGACGTTGAACCAAGAAAATAGTAAATAGACTGGGCGCCCAGGCTCACTGTTAGGCGTTAGCTCCAGCCAACAACGAATGCGGCTCCTTCCGCCTAAAAAGCCTGTACTTCTCTCTAGTACCCTTGAAAATAATTATCATCGCCCCCAAATAATAATCCCCCCACATTATTGTCGCAACCTCATCCTTCACAAACTTCTCCATTTTCCGCACCACGGCCGACTTTCTCCAGTTCCTGTTATTATAAGCCCAAGCGCATATTTGCAGTATATCACAATCGCAATCGCAAATCTTTAATCATGGCGACTGATCTCAAGAGCCTGGCTCCGTCCGAGGCTCATTATTTCAACAGGTACGTCTCCTCTCGAGGCATCTCGACCATCTTTGCTAACTTTGCTCTAGCTACAATCACCATGGTATGCGCGTTCGCGAGACTCATATATTTTGGACGTGGGCTGACTAGAGTTCTTCAACAAAGGCATTCACGAGGAGATGTTGGTATGTGCAGCCCCTTGACGCTGGCGCAAAGGACTTCCTTCGCTAACGATCATGCAGAAAGATGAAGTCAGAACTAGATCATACATGAACGCTATCGTTCAGAACAAGCATCTCTTCAAGGACAAGATTGTCCTTGATGTTGGCTGTGGAACTGGTATCCTTAGCATGTAAGGACATCTCGTTGTGCGGCTTGTGAGCCAAGGCTGACTTCATTTCTCAGGTTCGCGGCGAAGGCTGGCGCAAAGCATGTTATCGGTGTCGACATGTCCACAATTATCACCAAGGCAAAGGAGATTGTCGAGGTGAACGGCTTGTCGGATAAGATTACTCTTTTACAAGGAAAGATGGAGGATGTTGTGCTCCCATTCCCAAAGGTTGATATCATCATCTCGGAGTGGATGGGATACTTCCTCCTCTACGAGTCCATGCTGGACACCGTCCTCTGGGCTAGAGACAAGTACCTCGTGCCCAACGGCCTGATCTTCCCCGACAAGGCCACCATCTTCATGGCCGGCATCGAGGACGGCGAGTACAAGGACGAGAAGATCGGCTTCTGGGACAACGTCTACGGCTTCGACTACTCCCCCCTGAAGAGGACCGCGCTCACCGAGCCCCTCGTCGACACCGTCGAGATCAAGGCCGTCGTGACCGACCCCACCGCCGTCCTCACCCTCGACCTCTACACCTGCACCGTCGCGGACCTCGCCTTCACCTCGCCCTTCGTCCTCGACGCGCGCCGCGACGACTTCGTGCACGCCCTGATCGCCTGGTTCGACATCGACTTCACCGCCTGCCACAAGCCGATCCGCTTCTCCACCGGCCCGCACACAAAGTACACGCACTGGAAGCAGACCGTCTTCTACCTGCGCGAGGTCCTGACCGTCCAGCAGGGCGAGCAGATCCGCGGTGTCCTCGAGAACAAGCCCAACGCCCAGAACCCGCGCGATCTCGATGTCAAGATCTCGTATAAGCTCGAGACTGAGGACCCGAACAGGCAGGCCGAGGGCAGCTGCGAGTATAAGATGTGTTAGTGCTCGTTGGGGGTCTGGGGGACTGGTGGTAGGGTATTCCTGCGGCTTTAAGCGCGGAGCTCTTTAGAAGAGGACTGGGATGATGTTTATGGCGACATTTTTCTGTGTGTGTTTTTTTTTTTTGCTGCTTCACATTGTTGGCGTTCAGATGGGCGGGCATAGGGATGGAACTCCCACACTTTATGATGCATAGTTACGATATTGAGAAGTATGTAGACGACTTTGCATATGATGAACAGTCGACACCACGGCCTCGGGCAGTCAATTGAAAAAAATTGGGCCAGAGGCGGATTCAAGAACTTCCTATCAGAAAATGTGTTCTTCACCATTTGCAGATGTGAGCTGTTGTTGTGAAAGGGGAGCGGAGATGTTGCATGTGACTTGATCTGCACGAAGATCTCTTATCGGATTGTCGGTTTTGGATGATGGCGGCAAGAGGAGTCTATGATGTCAACGCTTCCGAGAATCCGAACAGAGGGTGAGAGGAGCATCAATTGAGGGATACTGGACATCATGATGATGGGTCAAAGAGAGGGAAAATAGAAGAGGCTAATTCGATATCGACCTACGACGAGAACATCGCAATCCAGTTAGTTGCCATACTGAGATACGTATCCTGCAGAACGAGGTAGGCGATAGGGCGGGGGGCAATTGAAGTTCCAGCAATGTTTGTGACGCTCTCCTGGAAACTGTGAGGAGCTTGAGCTGGAAAACGAGTCCACGGATGATTTAGCCCTGATGGCGCCGTTGGCGGTCAGAGGTGCATAAGTAGGTGGAGCTCCAGGTATTTTGGGTCCCCTACTCTTCGTCTTCTACTCTGGAGCAAGCCCTGTGCACGCACAGTCAAAGGTGATGGTCTCTCACTCTGTGCTTGATTGTGTTTCTCATCGAGTCTTATATGCTAGAGCGAGTGGCATTGGTATAAATATCGTCACTCACCCTTCTCTGGATACATTCAGATAGCGAAAAATAAAAGTAAAGGGAGCTGACAAAATATGACCGGCAAACTTGGAAGCATTGGTGAGCTGCCAATCCCAGATTGATGTTCTGAACGAAGCTTTGGTCGGATCCAGCGTTTATATCGCCGACAATGGCGTATAACGACAGGTCGACAGTGGGAAGAATAGAGACGATGACATTCACCTCGTAGTGATGGGAGTTAGACGTCAGCAGTGAGACAACAATGGGGGAGTATTGGTGGTGAGAATGGCTGATATGGCATGCTTGCGAAGGAGGAAATGGGAGCTATTTGCCGAGATTCTGCATGCGCGGACGAGTGGAAAGAGCGGATGGTGAGTGAGCTGCAGTCATAATTTTACCTCATCTGCTTGTAGTGATGCTTTACTTTGAAGAACGAAGAAGTGAAGGGCGGAGGTCAAGGGTTATATACGTATTTCCCATGTGATCGAATCGAGGCATGCGAAGCTTCGAACGAAGTAGCGACCATAGCTGGGGCGACGGGTGTGAGGCCGTGATGGCATGGTTATTATGATCTGGCAGGAGTCAAAGCACACAGTATCCGCAATTAGAACCGATTTTCCCCTTTCTTTTACAAAATCCTCACAATGTGTCATGACGGCTGATACCTTGGCGGAGAAGTGAGGGGGTCCTAGAATCACCAGGAACGGATCTACAGCGTAATGAGAATAAGACAGAGCAGCAAAATCCCTAAAAAACACAGGGAGTTGGGGCTTGGGAATTTGGGGTTTTTTTCTCTTTTTTCTCTCGTCTTGCGGAAGGGTGAGATGGTGATTTGAGGTCTATGGACGAGGTGGGGAGTGTGGAAATGGGTAAGTGAGGGAAATTCCGCGGAGGGACTTTGGGAGATGAGGCTTGTTTTTTTTTTCTTTTTTCTTGCGGAAGGGTCAGATGGTGTCTGCATCTGGGTGTTGATGGATGAGGGTGAGGGACGCTATGGGAAAGCGGTGCAAAGGAAGCACTGAGAAAATGCCGTGGGGTGAGGTATAAGACTGGCACTAGTATTCAATGCAGTAGACGGTTACCAGATAATGGCGAGAAGGTTATGTGCAGGACCAAGGGAGGAAATAGGGGATCAGGTGTGCCGGAGAGAAGAGGGGGGAGACCGAGTTTGGGGTTCATGAAGGGCGATTTGATGATGGAGTTTGGGGAGTAGTGGAAGTATAGGATGGGATTTGTGGAGGTCATTAGGCAAGGAGAATAGACATATTGTTAAGGCAGGGAGGTGGCGTGGATCAGTGAGATAGGGAGAAAGGGGCTAGTATCAGGGATCGCAGAAATCGCAACTGGGACAAAGTCAAGAATCACAGTTTACGATCTGCGGTCACCGAGGCTCAAGAGAAAATGAAGCATTGGCAATTAAAAAGGGGTTCGGATCACAAGTCAGTCACGAGTTTTCAAGATGGCGAATCTCGAAATGTGAGAGATCGAAACGGTTTCTCATTTCCCTAGCCGTATCCAATTCTGAGCCCCCGGACTCCCATATGCCAATGCCCAGGCCCATCATATCATCGTCCATCATCTGTTCATCAGTCATTTCCACAGCGTCCAGCACTGCTCCAAAATCCATCCAAAGATCCCCAGGGTATCATCCAAAACTCCCACAATGCCATGCAAATCCCAAATGTCCATGCCCGTATTCCAATAATCCAAATCCAAATCCAATACCCATCATACAAGACGTCCCCGAATACATAAATCATACAAGTCATTTCCTGCCAGCTGGCTCGTCCTCCATCATCCAAATGCCACCCAAGACCATCGCAAATCCAACGGCGATCATCTCCCACGCCCATTCAACTGCTTCTGCCTCTCGTGGCTTGCCTTGAAACCCGCATTTCCGGATGCTGTTCTTGTCGGGTGCTCCGGAGACTTTTCGGTAGTCGTCTGATGCCGAGTTTTCTGATGCTTGGCTCGCTGAAGATGTTCCTCGGTGGCATCGAGTTCCGAAAAGGCGTTTGTGAAGTCTCGTTTTGGTCGTTCTGGCGTTTTTGGTGTAGATCCCGTGAGTGGCCCCAACGCATCCCTACTGGCGGCAATCATCCTGTCAAACGCTCCGTCGAAAATAGCCATCATTTGAGTGCTCATGAAGGGCCGTCTTGGTGGCGAAGGTTGCTCGGACTCGTCAGTCACAGTGTGCCTGCTTCTTTTGCGCAATGGCTCGTCAGGATGGTACTTCGGAGGAGCTTGCCAGGGGATTTCTGTGTTGGTTGGGTCGAACCCTTCGAGATAGACCCTGGCGACCTCGTCACGGCGGCTTTTGATAGTCTTGTAAAAGAGAGGGCTAGATTCCAGCGAAGGTCCGTCATCTTGCTCGAAGGGTCCACTCTCAAGATCGAAATTGGTGGTACGATTGGCATCGGCATCCAGCTCGGGACTGGTCACCGCTTTATCATGCCAGTATGCCTCCACGCCATTGGCGTACCATTTCTGTGATTTATAATTAGCATGGGGTAGAACGATAGGGAGGGAGATAACTTACCTGGAGGATGGCTGTCTTCAAGTCTTCTATCGTAGCAATGCGCTTCTCATAAGCAATTCCTTCAGTCTCCTCCTGCCTATTCAGGACTTGCCACAAAGAGTAGCAAGCCTGGCTCCAAAGACCATCCATTGTAGAACGGTTGACAATCACTTCTGGATTTTTGATGTCTATGTCCTGTGCGAATTGAACATAGCCAGTGTAGATGGTGAGAGTCTTGAACGACCCGGCGACATTGGTTTTGCGGGCGTAATCTGGAATTTGGATATCTTGGACGTGTAGGTTGGAGATTTCATCGAGGAGCTGGTCGAAATTGGAATCGGACATCTTGGATAGCGGATTTGTTTTCGATTTGTCTGATGTGATGCTTGTGCTTTGGCGGAGCAAATCTCGATGCTTCGACTCGAAGGAGGTGTTGGAAATGACTTGATGTAACGGTTGCTGTTGGGAATCACGCTGAGGTCCAATTTGCTGAATAGAGAAACTGTATCAAGGAAGACACTAGATACTTTCTCTGAAATGGCGATTGACTACCAAATATTCAGTTGTAACCTGGCGTTGTCGGATTTGCTCGGGTGTGCGCAAATGCGACCGAGAGATTTCTGATCAACTGCACTGTGAAAAAGATTGATGTGTAAACAACAAGTGTAAAACACAGGGTGCAATCTATTTGATGTGATGAGTAACAGGCAGTTGTTTTATGTCAAGAAATCTGGAAACTTGTTGTTGAGGAAAGGAGGAAGAATGTCCTGGGTTCTGTGATTTATCCACCAGAACTGTTTGCTCGCCCACGAAAATTATTTCCACAGCAACAGCTGTACTTAATACTTTCACAGTTACTTTAACAATTAAATTATTCTGTGGCACTTAACTATGCCTTTGTGAATGATCCAAGTCAAGTATGTTAATAAAAAAGTCACGTGCAAACGCTTCGAAAGAAAGGGGGGTGGGCAATGTGATCGTAAAAGCTTTATATATCTATAGACTCGATATAACTAAAGCAAGAGGAATTATATAACCGATGAACTACTTTAATAGAATGATCATGAATGATTCCTATGCCTTCCATTGCAGTTTGCCATCACTGCTGGAAAACTGCCACAGCAACAGAGATAGAGATGACTTTGAACACTAGCAGCTTGTTGCCCAGATCCAGGGGGCACAAATTGCCCACTGTTCACATCTCTACCTATCGACACTGTCATGGAGGCTCATGATTGAGATCACCTTCACCTTGCAGGCTTCTCTCACAACATTGTAACTTGTGATAGTGAGGTGATGGTGAATTGAACATATCGCGCAGTAACATAAATGCGCCGTGCAACAGCTCATCTTCGCTTCCGATGGGTCAAATCTCAGACTTATATAGTAAATGAAATGGATTGTCATGGAATAACTTGTACTGCTTGAGAATCAATGCTTATAAAGCAATTGACTTCAGCATTGCAACTATGAAGAGCAAGCAGTGAAGTTTAATCCAACACTTTGAGGCAAGCAGCCGGAGCTCTTGCGAATGGCACATCTGACCTGCTACCAAATCAGAGAGTAAGCAAAAGCTTAATTCAGCGACCAGAGGCAAGCAACCGGAGCTCTTGTGAACAGCATGGCTGACCTCCTATCAAACCTGCGAATAACAACGAGATTCCGCAGCAAACTGGCTAGTCTGCCTGTTTGAGCACAGCGCAAATACGCCTGCAAAGATTCACAAGGGGATGGATTCCATCAACGGCCTTAGAGCAGAAACTGAAGTTTGTCCAGCTTGGTCTGTGTGAAATAGGAGCTTCAATAACCTTGAGCAGAGCGAGTGGCTAAAGAGACAACTCCAATGCTGGACATTCATTTTCTTTTGGCCACAGTTAAATCTCAGAGTTCCGTCGGCCTCTCCCACTGGGGAACTTGACCTATAATAAGTTGAAAAGATAGTATGGCCACGTGGGCTCGACCTACCGTGGTATTTGATCCAGCATCATTTGATATCCCAATTTTGCACTGAACACGGAGCCGACATGCGATGATTGCACCTCCATCGAGATGAAAACATTGAGCAAACTCGAGTTCTGATTTGATAGAAATGAAACAATTTCTCCACATCTTAAGACTCCTTCATCGCAACACTGAGAGACAACGTAATAAGACTGTGGGTCAGGCGAGACCCTCGAATCAATATCCTCTTGAAGCTTCAGGTCGACTCCATATTATGTCTAGAACTCAACTTTGACCCTTTGAGCCGTAACACATCGCAAGTGCCCAATTAGGCCAATAAAAACACAGACGTTGATGAATCTTGATTTCTCACCTACCTCATCACCTGCCAAGTATCGCCACTTCTCAACAGTTTGATTTGACTCGATTTTATGCGAGCCATCCTTGAAGACGCTTGTCAACGTTTATGGACCTTTGCAGTCTAGAGCCATCCGACCTCAGCAATTGGCCCTAAAGCGACGTCCAAGCTGACGCCAGCCATTACTCAAACGGCACCAAATGTGAAGCCAATCTCAAACAATCTCGATCCTGCAGCTCATTCACCTCCTCATCTCCACATCCGCCAGCCGTCCGCATCCAAGTGTGGACGAATTGATGCCACGCTATCGCACGTGCGGAGTCTCTTCAACGACGCGCAAGCAAAAGAGATGAAGATACAGACTATGCTTGTCGTACTGCCAGGAGGTCGCAGGCAGCTGACCAGACTTTCCCAGCCTCCTCTGATATCCTTCACTAGAAGATCCCTATATCATGGCGTCAATATTAAGCCGCAATATAAAAGTACCTTGGACTTCCCCTGCTGCAAGCTCCACCGCAGATATTCCGGACACCTAAGCGGGACCATCCCTACCGCCTCCCTAGAGCAGCTACTTCGTACTTTCCCAACCTACAATTTCTTACTAGATCTTACGTGGATATCGCGGAGAATTTCTCAAGACCTGGCTTTGAGCGTGCAAGGATTTGTACGACATTCATCTTGATATTACGAGATCATCCGATGTTTTGTTCCGCTCTCTGTCATCCGTCATGTCTGCTGTAAGCCTGGGCCACCCCAGATGCCCCACACTGGGAGGGTGATTTGGAGAAGCCAAGAATACGTGCATCGCGAGTGGGTAAATGCAAATCAAGTTGGAAGTAGCAAATTCTTGGCGGAGGAAAAATTGGCAAGGTACCCACACATCGTGCGCAGGTACGACGTCAAACCAGGCTGCGCATGGGTTGCAACGGTCGGAAAGCGAGCAGCTGTGCGGTTTTCGACTGTTGCAACCAACTGAGGAAGCTTGAAAGACGCCTCATCATGACGGCAGCTACCAGAAGAGGCAGCATCAGCAATCCTCAGCCGTTATCATGCTGCCCATCATCATCTCCAGCCCTTGCCATCTGCATCTCATACCCTGGATGGCAGTGCACGGGCATAATACAACGATAATGGCTACCCCGATATATGAGGCGCTATATACCTTGAGACGGAAGGCGCATGGGTCTGAATCGAGGATCTGGGGGAGAAATATCGTTGCATCGCATTGCCAGGTTGCCCCGGCACCAAAAATCGGGAATGGAAGAATGCCTGTTCGATGGTAAGCACATTGAGTAATACCAGAATCGTTTAGCACTTGAATAGGTAATATACTCAAGTCTGCCCTTCGGATACTGTCGGATATAACTCCAATGTTGCTTGTTTGCTTATTTGGACAAATCAGATGCTGTAGTTCTTCGAAGAAAGTACAACAAAGCTCTTCATTGCCGTGACGGGAATAATCTCGGATATGTTCCTAAGCTTCATGAGATATTCCGAAGAAGGCCCAGAAGACCTGTCACGCATCGAGTGCGAGCTCTATACATATATATCCCTAACATTAGTCGAAGATCTCACACCTAATTGGTGAGCGTGGCCCCTCATTGCAAAAGCAGTATAATTGTGTACTTTGCATGCAGAGAACAATTCTTGAAAGTAACAAAAAAAACTGCGCATTGTAAGATCTCGGAGTGGCCGCTTTTTTTCTTCCTATCCTAGAGTAGGAGCATATTCGTGACGCCATTGTGGAATATGTGCAAGGCCGCTTCTAGAATAACTATCATCACCAACGCAAACCGAAGAGACGTAGCGCGCTGAAGGATGTGGAATGGCCCATAATATATTTCTAACGTCAAGATTTCGCACACTGTATATGTGGCGTTCGTCTCGGGAGTCGCTGGGCATTGTGGCTGGCATTTGAATGTTTTCGATGCGATGAAGAGGATAGTAGCCGGAGTCTGATGCAATAGTTTGAAGTCCAGGTGTATCATTCTTGTTGTTTCAATCGTAGTAGACTCATATACTGTAATAGCATCTCGAGTAAAAGAGAAATTTCTGGAGAATACCTGGCATTTCCTTTTCAATCCGTGGTTGCCTCTCGCGTCAACTGTGCTCCTGTCGCATTTCGGCACGGACAATTTTTAAGATTCGGAGATGCCGATGAAGCTGAAGTGTTCCAGCTTACGCAATAGTAGACCCACAGCAAACAGGGCATGTTTCTCAGTCCAAAGCATGCTCTGCAGGCAATTGAAGACTTGTCACAGTGATTTTCTCAATATCTTGCTCTGTGAATGATTGAGCTTAGTGATCTGACGGGCAAAGCACTGAGTGTGTTTGTTGCTTTTCGTTCAGTGATTGACAGACTTAATTGGTGGGCGCCTTGAAAAGTGATTAAACGTGACTTCCAGCAGCAACATCAACCAAACATATTAGACCCATAACCATATCGTCAATGTGTTCCGTAGATTTCAAAATGTGAAGTCGCTATGAAAAGCTGAAGAAGAGGCGTAAAACCAAGCAACCAACCTATTGGTTTGGAGTCTTTTCTGTGTCACTGATCAACAACCAGAAACTTCCCATAAACATGTTCTCCATGTGGCACTTCAAGGACCTGCGTGTGCATTGACGGATGCCATAACACAACTGGACTGGATTGTTTCAGCAGATGGGCCGGCCCAAGTGCAGCAGCAGCTGGAGGGTCGCAATTCCACAGTTACCGCTTGCCATATGCGGTTCCTGTCTGGCCTTCACCATGAGGGAATACTTGTCAGTGGAGCGCAATGATGTACCAACATCATCTGGTACAGGAACACGCGACATTATTATCATTTTCTGAAGTCGGCCATGTTGAATGGGACTATCGACAGATGTAGCGGAGCAGCGGAGACGCTCAATCCGGGAATGCGAAAACGGCTTATCTCTTTCGAGGGTCTCTGATTGTCAAATGTCAAAGATGGTAATGTCCACAGTTGGTGATCGGACCTCGAAGAGCTTAGACCATGGTAAACGGGCGGATTGACGTTACCAGACTCGGCGTTGTGCATGGCTCACATTTGGCCCTGAGATGTCTGTGCTCGGCATCACCATGTATCAAGCATTCGCCACCAAATTGCAAATACAATACTCAAGATGAAAAGGCAGTTCGTTCAGTGGAGCTTTACCTCGTTTTGGATATAAAAATGTCAAAGGCTCCATCCGTGCGTGAGCTTGCTGGAGAGGTATGCATGGGAGCAAATCGAGAGGTCTTGCGTAACAGCAAAACATTAAAGGTCCGTCCCTTGTGCCTGGATCTTACACAGATCAACGATAGCCATGGTATGATGTGATCGATGCTTCGAATGTGGAGTGCATGCCTTTTCTGAGCCTGGTTGCCGTTGCAGTGAGAGGCGTTAGTCGATCGTATCCGTCTATCTAGAGCATTATTGACAGGGAGTCGCACGTGGGCCATAACTCACCGAAAAACAGCAACGAATATACATATGTAATTTGTGAAGAATGGCCATGGTGTAGACATAATAAGGCTTATTGTTAAGAAATAATGTTACGTTGATTGCGAAGGTGGAAAAAGTATTCAATGGTGGAAGAGCAGAGTACAGACCACAGACGTTCGCTAAGCACCGAAGTAGATAGAATAGAGCACATGGGTATTGAAATTGAACCGAACTTTCTGCTCTGTTCTCTACTTTGAATGTACAGTATCATTTTCATCACACCACAGGAGAGTAGAGGTCATCATATCAACATGGATGCAACTGCAAGCGTATGCAACTGTCACCATTGACGTCGTCCTGCTGCAACATGTCTGTCCCATTGATCATCGATGATCGCACACAGAAGAAGCCTCGCCCAGGCTCAACGGGGCCAAAAGAGGTGTCTTTTCAGAGGAGGAACCTCTTCCATTATGGCGCGCTCTCTCCCTCTCTGCGTACTATGATAAGGTGCGGCTGCCCTTCCCTTCAGTAGTAGTGACCAGCAGTCGAACAGACTCGCTGAGGTGGGTGCTGTCTGGTTATCTGTCGATCGTCAGAAGTGGGTTTAACCAGTGCATATTTATGCATGTTTCTTGCATCCACCTTGCTGCGGGCCACTATGGCGCGGCCTTCACGGCAGGCGACCACGGTACGCTGCGGTACGTTAATGCAAGATACACATGGCGGTAGTTTGTGCTCCAACAAGGATGCCTCGCTCATGAATTCTGACTCCAACGGTAGACTAACGCTGACCGAACATGGTAGTGCAATAGCAAGAGACAAGACAACAGAACGTCCGCCAACACGAGCACAACGCAATTCGATTGCAGCAGATCTTGAGGACACCGAATCTAACAGATGAGGAGTTGAAGAAGGAAATCTCTCCAGGATAGCCAGCAAAGCAACAGCCTCCGTTTGCCAGATTCGCCGCTCACGGTATGGCGGCTCCTCTATATTGTATCACTTTCGCAAAATGTCAACAAAATGTCAAGTATATTGCCGCCTCCCGATAGTGGCGAATAGCGAAGCATTATATTCGCATATTCGCCCTGGCAATCAATGCACATACATACTGTACATACAACGAGATTACAATTCCGTCGTAGTGGTGGTGCCCTTGGTCACACATGTCCCAAGGAGGACTTGAGCAACAGGAAGCCGCCCGCGCCCGGCCTCGCATCTGGAGTATGTACAAACCGAACCCCATCTTCAGCTGCGAAGGCTAGCTGGAGCACGTTGTACAAAGATACTTTGTCGACAGCGACGACGTCCCTTCTATGGATTGATGTACTGGATTGATGTATTGTATGGATACGGATACAAGACAATACCGTTTCATTCCCCCTCAACGGGCACTTGCAGCTCTGGGTACTGCCCTCCGTTCTGGTGGACTGGACCGTCGCGCACGTCCCATGGCACGAGGTGCTCCACTGCACAGCATACTACACACTGCGCTTTGGCACCTCCCATTATATGCATGTCGTTTGTGCCGCCGTCCGCCGTCTGCCGTCTGGTCCTTTCCCCAAGCCATATCATGCAAGCCCCTTGATCCAATCCAACAATCCCAATGTTGATGGCAATCGCAATCGCAATCGCAATCGCAATCTCAATCCCAATCCCAATCAATGTCCCCTCTGATCCTGGACGAGGCAATCAGGCCATGGTCCATTAACCGCCGTGCTCAGCGTGGTCATCGTCGTCATCATCGCCACTATGATTCTATGATTCTTCGCGACAATAATGGCCTTACTACAAGAGTATGGTCTCCGGAAGCTTTGATGTGCTATGTAGATAGGTACGTACTGTACTCGAATACACTGGAGAATACAGTGCTAGTACAAACTGATGTGGATGAAGGCCGGCCGCACTCAAACGAAAGCTCCGCTTGCGCCTGTCCGCTTTCGGTGATGTCTCCATATGTCTCCATATGTCTCCATGTCCACTTCAAGCACTAATCCGACAGACACACCATCTCTCTTCAGGCTACCCAGCCCCATCTAGTGCACGAATGCACGAGCTCTGGACCTCTATCCCTGCCTTGTCACTTGTCACTCGCAGGGTCGCAAATTCGTCCGTTACCAACGAGAGGAGGGATCACCGCCATCTCCATCGCCACTCGCAGATGAGCTTTTGCTGGAACTATCACATTACCTCTACCTACTCTACCTGGCTACCTTAACCATCCATGTTTTATGACAGGGAGAGCTCAGACTCCGCACAAGATTCGTATATTCGTCCTCCCCTCCGTATACACACCTCAACGCTTCCACTACCAAGGCCAATGCCAATGCCAATTCCAATGCCAAATGCCAATAATGCCAACGTCTATGCCCTCCCTACCCACCCCACTCCTCTCCGCCTTCATATTCACCAGCCATCATCTTTCATATGCCGTCTGTCTCTATGCTCCAGAGACGGCAGAATAACCCGACAACAGAGCACTGTCCATTGCTTCTATATTGCCTATATTTTCCATGAGGCGATCTTCAGCAAATCCCTCCGATCACCCCGGCCATCAATTTCAACTTTAGATATCTCTTGCTCTGCTCGACCTCAAACGGCGTTTGCCAGACCAATAATACCTCTCCGGGCACTTTGCATCTCTGTGCTATGACTGACTGATCTTCTTTGATCTTCTCTGTCCGCGTATTGCATTCTCCTCGCCCGTCTTTTTCATACAAGACGCCCTCTTCCCGCCCGCACCACGACTGTGTGACTTGAGGTTTCGGTTTACCCTCCGGCTTTTAACCTTCGACTCTTGAGGACGCCAAAGTCAAAAACAAGACTGTGTTCCCTCATGCCGGCTGGAGGAAGGATCGCCACCGCCGCGCCGTCTTCTCCAAGCTCGTGGATTCTTGACAATCAGCTTCAGCCTCATCGCATGCGTGCTATTATCGTTCCTATATCACATTCACACCCCTCCACCTGCAAATCTGCCATCGGTCCTAGGCCTTGAGTCGTGGGCCGACCCGGTCGTGGGTCAATCGTAGAGGAATTCGCCTCACTCAGACCTGACAAACGAAAAGGATCAACATTCACTCGTCTTCTCTAGGAGGCGAAACAAGGGCCAAGCTTTTTGCCGCGAGACAGCTGTTCGTCTAAGCCTTCGTCTCGAGTGAGTATCTCCAATCAATCCTCTGAAGGCCGAGACCGATTCTGAGTTCGACCCGGCCAGGCGGACCACTTCCGGCGATCCTCAGCGGCCGCATTCCTGTTCTAAGGCAATTTTTGGAGTCCGAAATCTGCTTCTTGGTACTGTGGCGTTGGAAGATTCAACGGCGCGATATCTCTGATCGCTCTTGCCTGAGCTATACAACCGTTTCCGGCGGGGTTCCATTCTCGGCTCGAGGCATCCTCGACTCAGACATCTCGAATTCTCAACATCTGATCATCTGATCATCTTGGACTTCAACTCGACTGCCTTTTACTGGATTACATGTAGGCAGCTATCATTATTATTATTATTATTCTTATTATTATTCTTATTTAGGAGGGGCCTAATCGGACGCCGAGGCTCATGGCTCCTATTTTGACTCAACTAACATCTTCTAGATAGACGCTATATTCGTCCCATTGCAACACGGGAAGTCCCAGAAACCCAGAAACGTCGTCTATCTACGTAGTCCAACTAAGTTCTGTTGACTGAGACAGCCAAACGGACGACGGCGGGATCTAACCCCCCCCCGCTTGACTCGTGGCCATGTAGGCTCGAGGACCACATTCAAAAAAGCAGTCCCGCCTTCAAAACTGCATGATCTTCCTATGTATCCATTCGCCTAGTAACTCCTTGATTTACCGTTACTACCCATCCACGGTTCTCGAGCACTATATCGACAGTATCCGTAATATCTATCAATTCCTGGACCGTGCTATCCACGTCTATCCAATTTATCCAATTCCCGTCTCGCGGTCAGTCTCAAGGGAGCTATAACTCCCTGGACCTGCCTTCCACCTTGATGAGCAATCCACCTTCCGCACAACAGTTCGCCTCCGCATCTGCGACAGTCTCACAAGGCCGGATCATCAACAGGTTTGTCTCACAGTAATTTGAAGGAACCCTGTTTTGTATTGTTAAGTGAACATCTTGCTGACCATGAACCCTCATCCTCTCAGTGGCGACCATGAGTTAATCATCAGACAAAAGCCTCTGCATGCGAAGGTCTTCATCGGGAAGGAGAAGGGTATGCCAAACCAGACAAAGGATCCCAGGCATATTTCTAACAGTGTTTCAGATCGCAAACCCATTGATCCTCCGCCCATTGTGCAGCTCAAAATCAGTGAATCGGTTGATCCATCGCAGAATTTCCTCCAGAGTAAGACAATCGATGTCTCAAATGATAAGTTTCTTTTCTAACACATCTGTTTCGCAGGCCCTTATTACTTTATCTCTGTTAGTTTGGTGGATGATGATCCGAATCAACCGCCAGCACATCGTGAAGAGGTCAAAAATGCACTGGCCGGTACGCTCGTTTCGTCGTTGCATCGATTGAAAGATACCGACAATAAGGATGGCGCTTTCTTTATCTTCGGCGATGTATCAGTCAAACTCGAGGGTTTCTTCAAGCTTCAGTTTAACCTATATGAGTCGCGGGATAAGGCCGTGGAGTACATAAAATCTATCACTTCTGAGCGGTTTCAGGTCCATCCAGCCAAAAATTGGCCTGGGATGACTGAGTCCACGGTCTTAACGAGAACCTTCAGCGATCAGGGCGTACGACTGAGACTTCGAAAAGAACCACGCTTTCGCCTGGGGCCAAAGGGTCCAGCGTCAGATGATTATCAACCTCGACACTACAATACGACTCGGCGACGGCAAAGTCGATCCGCCACTTCTCAACAAATGCCCCAGCTTGCAGTTCCTCCTCAAGATCAGGCTAGTGTTGGGGCAATATCAAGGCCAGCACAGATCGAACAAGGTGGCCTAGGTTTAGTCCCGGCATCTTCTCAGAGCAGCAGCTTGACTGCGTCGGATACTCGAAAGCGCGAATACTCATATCCTGGCTCCTATGCAGGACCGTTAAATGAGCCCTCATCTAAACGTATTCGACAGGAAGAAGACGAAACCCAACAGGTTTATAGCCAGACACAACAATACGCACCAGCGGCACCACAAACTCAAGGGTTCTCATACGGCGGAAGGCAATATCAGGATCTGTTTCAAGGGCAACATTTCCAGATGTATCCGCAGTCGCAGCAGCCATACCAAGCCTTCACTCCGACTTACATGGCAAGCCCTCAGTCTCGTATAAGTCGTGATCAAAGTTATCTCAGTCCTCGGCGCGCGGAATCTTTCAATTCATCATCTCCGTTCCTATCGCCCACCTCTCGACTTCCCCAAACAACGCAAGTACAGCGCTCTTCAGGTAATAGTACCTCTTACCAATACAACCAACCCATACAATCTTCAACACATTACCCTACATATGGAATACAGCCTCAATCACCCTACGTACAAGTAATGCAACCCATGGCATCAAATCGCCCTCCGAGCAATCTAGGAATGTACTCTCAGCAAGATCCCGCACTCGACCCGTCGCTGGTGCCTAGGACGAGCAATCTGCTAGGAAGTCAGAGCGAGATGCAGCCGCCGGTATATTACGAGCGAGCGAGCTCGGAGATTCAGAATGCTCCAGCTCAGCAGATGGGAAGTGGCAACGCCCTCTATATGGGGCAGAGGACAGAGAGTATCCAGGATGTGGTAGGATACAGGGCCTACGATTCCTTACCAGGCGCGTCGAACATTGGAAGGGCTGAGGAGGATGTGCCGCCAAGGTCACGATGATACTAAAGAGATTAACACGAAGCTTAACTGCGCGTCGACCCGATAACGCTATTGTGGGTGATTGTCTTTCAGATGGTCAGACGATACGATATTTCATCAGAGAATTCATCGCAACACAACATCACACGAAGACAACAGTGTCTATCTACACACAACAGACAGATATCCAAAGAACAGAAACCGGCGCACACGCCACGAATACGATTCCATTCGTTCATGTCTCACAGAGACACAGACACCCCCATACACTTATTGTTATTGTAAGCTTGTAATCAGCATTTGACACATACACGGATCGGCACAGGAGCAATTACATTCGAAAAAGGAAAACAGCAGGTCAGGCAACAAGGGCGCGGATTTATCACGGAGAGAGATCGGACAGGAAAGGAAACTTTATACCCCCTTTTGGTTTTAGGCTGCACAAGGTTGTTTTTTAACTGGATAGTGTAGTATAGTATATGGCAGGGCGGGATGGGCGCATCTGGCAGTTCCACCGCAGCGGGCTGTATTGAAGTTCGGAGGATCGATCGGATCAGGTCGATATGGCGAAGTGAAGCAGACAGACCGAAAGCAGAGCAGTTTTAATAGCTAGAGTAATGAAACCGTCGCACGATGTCCGTCTGTTTGTCTGTCTATCCCTTGCCTCCTTGTCTGCCGCACGCACGCACGCACGCGATCTCAGCCGTCCGTGCCTAAGCGGATCGTGCGGATCGGGACCCGACGACGGGACGGTCCCGGACGATCGCGCAGTTTCGCATCGTGCCAGCTGGACCGACCGAGCGACCGTGAGGAGATGGCTTTTGCCTAAGAGCAGGTTAGTTGTGTATGGATGGAGAGCGGCGATCGCGATGTGGTGCTAGGCACTTCGGAGTGAGAGAGAGAGAGTGGTTGAGGATGATGTCATCGGGGCGCGCCGGGGGTGTGGGATCTGTGCGTGCGTGCGTGCGTGCGTCGGAGAATTGTTGATACGCGTGCGTACTAGTTTGCAGCGAAGGAGCGCTTGGGGACTTTTAGCCGCGGAGGTGGGGTTTGACAGGTTGACGACGTGGGGTGCGATGCAAGATGCGCTCCTGATGGGGAATGCTGGCGGTGCTCGAGAGGGGTAGAGAGTGGGATAGGTGGGATGAAGTATGGTTCGTGTTGTTGCTCTGGTTTGACTTGTTGCGATACGATGGGTTGGAGTCGATTGGTGAGCTGGTGTGTGTGAGAGACGGCCACTTCCTTGAGTACGATAGAGAGACAACCTCTTGATGTCTAGTATCTTTTGTAATGCTCATGCTTTTCATCCGTCTGTGTCCGTTGTCTAAATCCTTGTATATTACTGGTCTGGGATCTGCTGGAGTCGATTGTTGAGCCAGTGTGGGAGAGAGACGGCCACTTCCTTGAGCCAGTACGATAGAGAGACAACCTCTTGATCTCTAGTATTTTCTCTAACGCTCGTGCTTTGTCGTTCGTCTGTGTCCCTTTTTTAAATCCTTATATATTGCTGGTCTGCGATGTGCTGAGTCCATTGTTGAGCGAGCATGATAGCGAGATGACCATTTCATCTCCAGCATTCTCTGTAATGCTCGTTCATTGTCGCCCGTTTCTATCCATTGTTTGAATTCTTGTAGAAGGTTGTTCTGTATGCCAGAGTTGTCTCGAATGCAGTGGAAGGTTTGCCTGGCTATATCACGTCGCCATCCCTCCCATTTTCCAAATGGCAAAAGTATGCAGTTGAATAACTGCTGTGATATTGCTGTACATGCATATGCTCTTAAGATATGACTCTTCAGTTTGAGTTACAAGGCAGTTAGCAGTCTAGCTGTGCCTTGCTGCATCAATTGCATATGGATATACAAATGCAAAAAAATGCAAAAAAAGTAGTGGTTGGTGTTGTATACATGGTATATGATCCCTCTGCTTAGAGTGAACTGAGCTGAGGATACTTGGTAGTCAGAGGAGGGTGGGCCCGCCTTAACCAGACCAGCTGGTTTGTTTTTGTACACATACAGCAACTGGGGCTCGAACCCATAACCCCCCAGGGCCACCGGTGTTATTGGAAGCTGCAATAGTGGCCAGGTCACTTCCTAGAGCAGCTACTGCATTAAAGCTACAAGTGAGCTACGCCACCTCACACTTTAAACGCGCTTAAACAAACTGATATACACCTCGCCTAGCAATTTCCTAGGGAGAATAACTAGTTTTCTAGAGATGAGCACCTTATTACAGTTTACTGCTTTATTTTGTAGAAACCTTAGATAAACATTTCACTCAACATTGCAACACTGCATATTTCCCTTCTGCGCACAAATCCCACCATTTCTCCATGTAACTTTGTTCAAAAGCTCTCACTTCTTTCTTTAATTCTTGACACAAGCCGCGATACCTCGCCGTCATTATCATGTCTCCGCCGATGAAACGCGGGGACGAAACCCCACTTGTCACGATTCCCTCTGTTGAAAACCGTCGCAAGCCACGCATCATACCAAATTATGCCAACTCCAAGAGATTAGATGGACAGTTTTGGGATACAGTCAAGAGAGGTTATCCCCTTTTCGCACGGGATGTCGACGTCCTCAATTACAAGCAGAATGTCGCGGTCGACCGTTTGGAGATGGATATCCTGTGGTGCGAAGCGTTGGCAGATCTCTTTAAGAAGATGAGAGAGGAGACGGGCCCAGATTTTGGTGAAGAACTGCCTGAGAAGCGGGACCTTTGGAAGGCGGTGATGCAGGTAATATGGTTACCGAAACTTTCTAATCTTCAAACTGACATAGAGAATAGAAAGCGGCTTCAGTGGGCCTCGCCACCTATTGGGAGAAGAAGCAGGAGAAGTATCCTCACCTGGACACCGAGGTATGATCTCTACAACGCAGTCATTAAAGAACAGATACTGATTAGTGTTTAATATAGGACTATATTAGCTGGATGAGCTTCCCCTTCGACCTCCGTCACATCTTCCTTACCCTCCATGATCATCGAGGCATAGTCGATATCGACATTCGAGAGTTTCTGGGCCCGGAAGAGGCGATTGCTGCTGGCTCGACGCTGGGTGACATATTCCGGGGCTGGAATTTGAAGCAGGAGAGCGCCGAGGAGCATGATCGGCTGAGAGTGGCTTGGGAAGCTTTGTGGAGTTCGGGACAAGGTGCGGTGATGGAAACCGGAATGGATGGTCTGGCTTCTGAATTGAGTGAGAAGGATGTCGCCGGTTCAATAGCCGTGGACGACGACCTGAGCGCTCTGGATATTGATCCAGAGATCTCCGAAGTCCGCGCCATCCCCACTGAGCCCGCCACGCCTTTCGAAGCCCCAAAAGCGTCTGCGCGCGTTCCAAAGCGACCTAGGGCTACATTCCGCCATCTCACTCCCCAACAGCTTCGGAAGCCGGAAAAGATCGGACTTTCAAGGGCTGCGGCAGCGATGGAGGCGAAAGCCGCAAGATTCGAGCAGCTGGCGCTGGAGAGGAGGGCCAAGGCCGCACGGGAAGCCGAGAGACTTGCAATCGATACCCAAATCGCAGTCGAGGAAAAGGAGCGGGCGAGGAGAGAGGAACTCGGCCATTCGGATATCGGAAAGCTGGAGCAACTTCGGGCCATGAAAATGGCGATGGAGGCTGTGGAGGCCGAGGGCATCACAGAGCGCACCTACAAGGGCGACATGCGGGTTCAGACGCTCTGTCGAGAGCTCAAGGAAGAGATGGTGGAGCGAAGAAGAGCGGAGATTGCGGCAATCAGAGAAGCCGAGGAGAAGGAACTGGCGGAGACGGAGAATGTCTTCGATTCGGACGGCGCTTTGTTTGTCTCCATCATGGAGATTGAGTCGACTCTTCCCCATCGCGCGGCACCAACATCGGCTCTTCCCGCCTTCCCCCCCTCCCCGCTCTTCCCACCTTCTCCCCCGCTCTTGCATCCTCCGCGGTCAACGATCTGGTCGACCAGTTACATCACCTCGATCTCAAGCGCCACCGCGACGAGGATGACGACGACATCGCCCGAATCGCTCCCTCTGCCAAGCGGCAGTACGCCGTGCTCAAGCGACGGCTGCCATAGATTCAGCCGCCTCCTTCGGCATCACTCTTCTCTTTTTTTTTTCTCCCGCTGGGGACTCCGTCGTCGGGCACAGGTGTCCGAATGATTGGCAAGTTATTGCCTTCCATCGGACTACCCTGTTGCTTCGATGGCGGAGGGTGTTTGTCTAGTCTTCGGCTGGTCTTCGATTTTCTGCGCCTTCGGGTTTATATTGAGTAACTGCTCTTTCTTGTGGGTGCGTTCGAATATCTGTTGGATTTGCGTCTTGCGTGGGGAGTTGTGGTGCTTTTTGTCTCTGTTGCGGCTTGATTTATGTAACTGTAGTGTAAAAATCCTGAGTTACAGTTTTGGGTGTTTGGCGGGTGATTGTATAAGTAGATAGCTTCAAGTGTTGCGTGTTCTATGGGCGGCAAAGATGGATGGTCATTGATATGGTTAGTGAAAACCATATTCGACAATGGCACTGTTCTTTGCTTCCTCAACCCCTATTCTTGAAATGCAAATGCACGTGACTTTTGATTTGAACGTCCAGAATAGAACCATGTTCACGATTCTGAGATAAATGACTACAAGATTGGCCGCGATCGCCTTAAGTACCAAATAGCATATTTTGTGGCACAGAAAGTATTCGAAAGAGTAATAATAATGCACTTGATATTCTACGAAGTATTGTTGATTCGCAGTGCTGTTAGGAGCATCCGATCTGAAAGCGCAGAAAGGAAGAGCCAGCATGCCATCTCTGCCACTGATACAAAAGAGCTGCTTTCTACAGTGGCATGATATCTGCGGAAGAGCGTTCTGCTGCATTTGTGTGCCATGTGATGCAGCGATCTTCTCTGTGAAAGCCAGCATGGTGTTTCGAGCCTATGCCCAACTTCCAATTGTAGATTGCGATGCTCAGAGCTTTCGATGACGCAGTGTGCCAGGTTCAAATATCTTTGATGGAGCTTCGATGCTATTCTGTCTCTTTTCTAAATGAAAGCCGACGTGTTGTTTTAAGACTGGACTTTGCAGATCGGATTCTCAAAGCCTTCGACGATGCGGAGTTCCGGGTTCAGATACTTTTGACAGAGCTTCTATGCCATTCTGTATCTTCCTAAAAGACCTAAGTAAGCAGAATGTTCATGTTCATGATCACTCAAGAAGAATACATACTGTTTGCCTGTTTGCAACTTCTCATTCATGTGATATCCATTGTTTGAATTGTGACTTTGTAACAACTCTGTATAAAGCTATGCATCAGAACTTACAATGATTATAACAACAAACAGGCCCATATTCCATCCCAGGCCCTTCCTTGATTTATATATCTTGTGCAGAAAAGCAAAAGGATATTGTGTACAGTTACATGAACTGTACTCTTCTGCTGTGTGTATATAAAGCAGTGAATGTGTCTGTCTATAAGTAAAGACAAAATGGGGGCAAAAAAAAAGTGCTTGGTTATCGTCCGGTGACCTGCAGTTCTCAGCTCTGTACTTTGGGGGAGCTTGATGGAAGCTCCGTAGGTGGCTAATCTATTTCCTAGAATGGGTAGCCAATCCAGTCTAGGAATAAATCCCAAAGTTTAGAGAGAGGCTGGGGCTCGAACTGATGGTCTGATCTTTCATTGTATAAGTAGGGGTAGCTTGTGGGCAGTCCTACAAATAATGATTGAAGGTCTCATCAATTCTAAGTGAGCTAACCTGGCTGTTGTTGGAAACTGCCTACTTATTTAGCATTATCATTCACTCTCTGTCCCCTAACTTCGTTAATTTCTAACTTGTATTCAATTCCTTGCCCCCACTGTACTTTTATATACATTTAAATAAGTTATAGGAACCATACGTTTTTGCAGGACCAAATGTGACTTTGTTTTTAAAATCTCCTACAGTCTTAGAATGCGCCGACCTTTCCTTCCTAACAATATACAGCCGCGTTAGACCTATTGCACCTTACAACAACATCACAATACAATTCTACAATCCATCATACTTCTACAAGATAGATCTTCTCAGCGTTAGTATACAGACTACAGTCCGCTCCTATGCTCAATAACACTGAATTTACCTCCACCGCCACCATGACCAAGCTAAACAAAGTCGAAGACATCCAGGATCTTGAAAAGTTTCTCTTGATCTGGATAGACGAGGTCTTTAGTTCCAGCACCATCGAGCAGCTCGAAGAGCGTGGTTATGCCAAATTCTCGCAGAAAGTTGTGACAAAGCTGTACACTATGGGCTGCAATCGCGTTTTGGATCGACCAACCATGGACTGTCTGTGGATTAAGACCGTGGCAAAACTATGGAATAAGCGGGAGGTCGAGAATCCTGGAGAGACCCATGATGTTTCTGAACTAAACATCATGTTTATGGAGGTATGTAGTTACATTCCTTTTCTTATATGTCTAATGCTGACTTAAAGATAGAGAGAGGATGGGGCAGGTGTTCAGAAATACTGGAAGACTATGGGCAAGAAGCACAAGTCTCTGTTTGTAAGGGTATAATCTCCTCTTCTGTGGTTTGAACAATACAGCAATCTCATTAATTATTTTCTTTAGGTTCTTTATCCAATCGTGGGCCATAATGGTCTGTTTGAATCAATGGATGACCTCTGGGTGGGCTACACTCTCCACGAAGATGTTCGGGTTTGCTTGGAGACCAGGAAAGAAAAGGCAAAACACCGATATCTCGCTCCACCAAAGCATATCCCTGTCGAAGCCAGACAAGGTCGCACTTTGGTTTTGCCGTTCAGGTTCCAGCCTGCAACTCTTCTCCCAGCTGCGCCGGCGCCAATCGCTGCTGCAACCTCGACCACAAGCTTCCAGGGCAAGAAGTCAAAGTCTCCTCTTGCATTGCCTGCGGTCGGCATCACACTCGACTTGCCAATGCTCGGCGACAGAAGGACCTGGGCAGCTCCCATTCCTATTGCCGCCCCAGCTCCCGCCCCAGCTGCCGCCCCAGCCACCGCCCCAATTGCCGCTCCAGCCGGCCCGCGTCCCCCGCTTCCCACGCCAACAGCAGGCGTTTCCTTTCAGCTCCCACTCTACGGGAAGAAGCGCGACCGCGACAATGCGAGTGATGAGATGGAGGGCCCTTCCCGCAAGGTCTCGAAGACTGGGGTAGAGGAGAAGGCCGAGGAGAACGCCGAGGAGAAGTCCGAGCAGACCGAGAAGCCAAAGCCGGCCCCTCTGACATTTGCCACTGCTGTATCCGAAGAACCAATGCCGTTCCTCAGCACTGCACTTGCGACCAAGGGAGGCTTTATGGATGTAAAGGCTGAGAAGGAGAAGCCTAAGGAACTTGAGAAGCCGAAGCCTGCTCCGCTGACCTTCGCCGCTGCTGCGTCTGAAGGACCAATGCCGTTCCTGAGCGCTGCACTTGCGGCCAAGGGAGGCTACATGGATGGAAAGGCTGAGAAGGAGAAGCCTGAGGAACTTGAGAAGCCGAAGCCTGCTCCGCTGACCTTCGCCGCTGCTGCGTCTGAAGGACCAATGCCGTTCCTGAGCGCTGCACTTGCGGCCAAGGGAGGCTACATGGATGGAAAGGCTGCGAAGAAGGAGTAAGTTGTGTGACGAATGTAATTGTATATGTATTGTATGGTATTGTATAATATTGTATAACTTTTGTACTTATAGATGGAGAGATTCAAGGGCGGAGGAGAGATGGAGGCTGTACTGGGGGATGTTATTAGGGTGTTTTGTATACTATTGTAATTTGTTTTTACTTTGACGTTTTATATGCATGTGCTTGTGACTGTGATTAGGAATAGAAGACAGCTATGCAAGGAAGATCTAGAGGTTTTATATTTGTTAAACTGAATAAGTAATGGTATAGGGATGGATTGTGTTTTCATTGCAGTATGATATTAAACTCCAGACGGCTATTTATTAGACAAAGTATCTCAAGAGATGAGGATGTATCACATTTTCACTATAGAATAATATTGAACTACAGACGACTATATATCGGACAAAGTAGCTAAGGAGATGGGAATGCATTGCATCTCCATTTCTTCAGGATATTGGGCTGCAGATGGCTAAGATTCACGATCAAGAACTGATTTACGTGCGAAACTACTTGTGACTTCTCTCACCATCAAATCCAACACGAAAAGTCTGGGTCCGAGAAATTCAGCGTCCTCAACAGCAAACAAGGTTGGTAGAACAGATGTCCAGCACTTAATTCACCCTCTAATCCAGAATGCTGCTGTCCTGATCCTCTTCTCCTCAAAGTTCAATACACCCACCAGGCTAGCAGGACAGATGTGTAACAAATATTCCCAGAATTCCCTGACCAACGCGTCCTGACTGCTTCGATCCTCCAACCTCCATATTCCACCTTCTGTCAAGATGATCAGAATGCACGCTCAAACGGACGGCCGCTATGTCTCCATCAAATCAGAAGACAACTCAGAAATCAAAGCCGAAGATCAATCAGAAGAGAAATCTTTTGCCATCAACAACAAACTCGACGAAAAACCCAAACCCTCCGTCACCAACCTAACCTGGTTCCCCGCCTCCGCCACCCCCTTCCACGAGCAACCGCGGCAGTCTCGAGCGCCTCCTCAACCTTGGCTATCACGGCTTCCCCAATGCACTGGACAAGAAACTGGTTCAGGAAAACATCATCGATGGCAAGACGGAGGGTGCAGGTGTGCTGGGCAGGACGACGATGGAGCGGATGTGGGTCAAGCTGTGCTGCAGATATGGGCTCATAAATATGGACATGTGACTGATGCAGCGGTTGAGGAAGTGATTGGGGGGATCAACCAGGTAATTTCCCTCTCCAAGCTTGTTTTTGAGCGATCAAACTGACGCAAGGAAGAGGGAGGATGCTGTTCAGGAGACGGAGAAATATTGGAAGAAGAAGGCAAAGAAGCACGCAAGCTCCGGCATTGATGTCAAGGTTACTCCTGTCCTGCCACCTTGCCTTCATTCCACGCATTGGTACCGCAGCAGACCGACAACGGCCAAGATCACCCCCGGCATCCTCGGTCCAGGCGGCCTCTTCAGAGATATCCCCGATCTTCAAGCTCTGGGACTCGCCTCCTCGACTCCGCGATCCCTCTACGAATCCTTCCTTGCAGGGAAGCAGCCGGACGTGCTGTCACTCGCAGACCTCTTCGGCAAGCTGGCCATACCAAAAAAGAAGAAGAACATGAAGAAGACATCAAGATCAGGGGATGGATACAGAAATGAGGCTGCGAGACGTGGCGGAAAGACGCCAGGGCCTATAGCTGGGAATACGCAGGGACGTGCGGAGAATGGAAAGCGCGGTGGTCGCGTGCAGAAGGCCGTTTCGGCAGGGTATGTGAGCACAGAGAGGGAAGGGAAGAGGCAGAGGGACTCCAAGATGCGGACGAGTCTCAAGAGGAAAATTGAGGTTGTGGAGTTGGACGTGGAGACGCGGGTCCCTGCCAAGAGGGAGATGGAGAGGGAGGCGGAGGGGCTGGACGATGTGAAGATCAAGATGAAGATGGATTTGGATTTGGATTAGGATTAGATGCGGAGACTCTCCAGCTTTGGATGGATGAACTTTCGCGCGGAGAACTACTTGGGCATTTATATTGGTAAAGAATAAGTAGTAATAAAAAGATGTGCAACTCGCAGTATTTGCGCTGTACCATGCAGACAACTGATGCAGTGATTGATTGACATGGACAATTAATTAGACGGAGATAGACTGAACGCATGGAGCTTCCAGCTTTGGATGGCGTTGTTCTGCTGAATCGGTTCAGAGGAATGAACGGAGCAATAAGAAAGAGACGCCTAACGGGCAGTATCTGCGATCTATCATCAAGACAGCCAACGTAGAGATAGACAATGATGATAAAGTTCCCCGAGAAGCAATCAGCTCATTCACAAATGAAGAAGTCGTACACTGTGAAGATCTTGATAATATGGTATCACTAACGCCATCGCGCCTCAAAAAGCCCCCAGAAAAACAAACACGATCCAATCTCCCCCTCCATTTCCAACACACCTACCCCACCCACTGATCACACAAACCACATCACACCCACATGCCTCACCCTCTTTAAACCTTCTTCTTCCCCTCTCCACCCCTGCCCTCATGCTCCCCCTCACTTGTCCCCTCACTCCCCGTCGCCCCCTCCGCACTCCTTTCGCGCCTCCTCCTCTCCCCCCTGGCCCTCATCGCCCCCCTAATCTTCCGACTCACCTCGTCAAACCCCTCCTTCCCATCTATCGTACTAAACCCCTTAATCGGGAACCCCGCGCTCCCGAACCCGCCCCCGGCACTCGAGCTGCGACTGCGGCTCCGCGAGCTCGGCCGCGTCGCGAAGATCCCGATGTTGCCGATGTTGTGGAACGAGTCATTGCGCGGCAGCGCCGCGGCACCCGAGGGCGCGTTCTCCGCCGCGGCGTTGGAGTCGCGCCGCAAGGGCGGCAGCTCGTCCGACGTCGTGGGCGTCGCTAAACCGTCGCGGAATGGATCCGCGATGATGCGCGCGGAGTCGAAGTCGGGGAACATCTCCGGGCCGAGGGTGTTGATGAGGTCGGTGACCTGTGCGCTGAGGCGCTCGCGGGTGGCCTGAAGTCTGTACAGGGAGTTTGTAGATGTGGGATTGAGGCAGAGGAAGAGTGGGCGGAGCGACTTGGCGATGTCCATGCCGACCTCGCCAAAGCGAAGGGCGGCAAAGGTGATGCTGGGGAAAACGGTGTAGCCGATTGGGGGGATGGCCCAGAGGGGGAGGGAGGCGGGAACCATGCCGTGCACACGCGACTTATAGGTCCAGATCACGAGGAGGACAGTGTAGAAGGTGTAGAGCACGGGGGCGAAGGCGAGGGCCACGAGGAGCTTCCAGGTCGCGATAACGTCGCGGGCTTCGATTTTGACGGTGCTGGTGGCCAGGGCTTCGCGGGATTTCTGGATGGAGATTAATTTTGCGGCGACGAAGACGGGGGCGAAGAGGATGAGGCCGGGGAGCACGCCGATGGACAGGGCAGCGAGCTTGATCACGCGGCCGATCAGGAGGAAGATGACTTTGGGGATGGAAAGTTTTGCATATTCGACTTGATGATCGCGTAGATTGAGGTACTTGAGGTGTCTGTTGTAGTCGCTGACGGAGTTCTTCAAAGCAATGATTCTTGGATCGTCCTTGTAATGCGTGTATCCCTTGACCAGACGTCGATTGAGTTCCACAACCATAGGAAGGGGCAACTTCTTGCCAGTTGGGTTATAAAGTCGTCTCGCAGCTTGAATGAGCATAAGTGTATCATAATCCGGACTGGTAACAGTGACAGCGACAAGAGCCTGGTATACAGTTTCCAAAAGCTGGCTGACAGCTTCTCTCCTCTCTCCTCTCTTGTACATCTCCACAAGTTCAGGCGGCACCTCGATCGGATTGCCGAATTCGATGACAGCACGAGAGCGGAACTTGTGGGCATGGAAGTAGTTCATGCCGCAGGGAATAATCTTCAATCCGCTATCCGGAGCCGCCGCAAGAGCGCCCAGAGCCATAATCGCGACGCCAGCTTTCAGCGGTAAAAGCTCCGTTCGATCATGACTGCCGCCTTCTGGGAAGATACCGACTGCACCACCAGCACTCAAACGATCGAATACGGCCTCATAAACCTGCGACTGATCGACCTTGGGCGCCGTCTTAAATCTCGATCCCTCATAACCAGCCGCCGGACCTTTCTGTTCCGGATTTGTAAATTCTCCCGCCTCGGTAAGATCCTCGCGTGCAGTGAGCTGGTGCAGAGCAATACCGCCCTTGAACGGCTTTTTCAATCTCAACTCCTCCGGCCCCAAGATCTGCGCGATCTCCGCACTGGCAGCCGTTCCCTTCACCGACGGCAGCACGACCAATCCACCAATCTGGTACTGCGGGTCTTCGAAATTCGTGCCGTGACCGCGGATAAGTAGCGGCTCATCGATGCTGGGGAGATATACAGACCCAGTTGCAGGCTTCACCATATCCAGCGCCCGCCCGACGGGCACGGCGCCGACGTGTCGCGAGAACCACCCCACGAACTTCCGCCTCATCGATTTCTCCGCGATCAGGAATGCGACGCGGCGATGCGCCTCAATGCGCAGCGTGCGCATCAGCACCAGCGGGTCAACAAACTAGCAGGACCATCAGCATCCTTCTTCGCCCTTCCGCCTCTCTCTCCGCCCAGAGCCTTACATACCTGATTCGCATGCGGTGCCGCGACGAAAATAATCGGCCCCCTCCGCGGGATCTTCCAGCTGCCTCGTGGATGCACCTCCCGGAAGAACAGGTCCACCAGGATGCTGAAGGTCCACAGGAACACGTCGTATACCCAGTTCGTCATCGGGTGCATCTCCTTGTGCAGCGGCTTGCCCAGACGTGGCGCGGGCTCCTCGCCCTTCTTGCCATCGAGATGCAGGGCCAGCGTTTCTGCGGAGTCCCGGATGGTTGCCATGGTGAGCCTTCGAAGCTGCTGTAGAGCGCGGGAATCCGAGCAGGGAGTGAGGTAGGATGGTGCTGCTGGTCGTGTGCGAGGTAGTTGTCGCGAGACCCTTCCTTGAGTGACTTGGTTGGGGGCGAGCTCTTGTCACTCGAGCTTCACTACTGTCGTACTCAATCTCTCTGTAGCATTCTCTCCCCTCCCTCTGAGACCAATTTCCACAACTTGCGATATATGTATGTATGTATGTATATATATATATATATAGGAACGTGCGACGACGTGTCCCACGGATCAGGTAGGTAGCGATGATCTCGAGCACGAAGCTTGCGAGGCAAGGACAATTGTCAGAATAATTGTGCGCGGGGAACATTAATGACGGAAAGACGGAAATGTGCTAGGGGCAGACGGGTTAGCTTATTGGCCGTGCTGTAGGTAGGTACGGATAGAGAGGGAGGTGCATGCGATGCAATGCAAATGCGGACAAGCTCAACGATGCTGTATGGCGCCCAACAACACATGGCGAATGCTCATTCACATACATGCATACATCGATTTTCAGATACGGATGAGGATGGGGATGGGGATGGGGATGGACGCGGATGTCTGCCGGTAGTATGAAGACGAAGATATCATGCCTCCATAATGAAGTCATACATATGATCCTTCAAATCCACAAGGCATCATCTCGTGCCGAGTCACACCACATCGATTCCGTACATCTGCAGAACAGCTAGGTATGCATATACGATAAAAACAGGAAACCCTCTTGATAAACATGCTGTACTGTTTCGCTTTCTTGCAGCGCCCAGCTCCACTCCAGCTTCCCGTTCGTTCACTGACCATGCAAGCCCTTACGCCACCTGGTATCTGTACATCTATACCACGACGCCTCCGCTATCATACATCCCATCCAAGGCTCCCTACGCCCCCCAAAAATCAAAACCAATACCACTCACGAACGCCGCCAAGAAAAGCCCCCCTCTCAATCCTGCCCCTTCTTCTTCCCCTTCCCCTTCTTCCCTTTCTCCGCCTTCGCCTCCGGCAAACTCACCGTCCCCTCCCTGATCTCCTCGCCCAACTCCCCCTCCACGCCCTTCAGCTTATCCTGACTGCTGATGAAAAAGCTCAGGTCGCGATTCTGCTCCTTCAGTTCCGCACTCTCCTCCTTCAACTCCCTCACCTCCTTCCTCACCCTCTCCAAAGCCTCGTTCAGATGCCCAATCCTATCCATCAGTCCTTTCCCAACCTGCTTCTCCTCCTGGAACGCTCTCGTCATGCTGCGCGCCAGCTCCCCCGACTTCTCCGCCTTAGCAGCCATGCGGTCTCGATCCCTCTCCAGCCCGGGGATGATCTCATCCCGCATCCTCTTATGCTCAACATCCAGCTCCTTCAGTTTCGCCAGCGCCGACTCCGCCGTAGCCGCTGAGGATTCCGCCGCCTTCGCCGACGCAGCCGCCTTGTCCACAGCCTTCGCAAGCACCTCCTCGAAGTACACGCGCTGCGACTCGAGCTGCGACGTGAGCAGGTGCGTGTACTCCATCCCCATGTTCTCCAGCTTCGCGCGCGGCACCATCTCCATGTCGTCCTGCCCCTGCCCATGCCCATGCTCATCCCGGTTCCCACCGCCCAGCCCAGAATGGCTCGAGCTCGGCAGCTCGACGAGCTTCCCATCGCCTTTTGTCTGGATCAGTCGGTGCACCCATACGTCTTCCGCGTAATCCCAGACGTGCTGCGTCTCGATCTCCAGCGCATAGTTGTGCGCCGTCTCCTTCCAGTGTTCCTTGGCATGTCCACCCTTATACCTTCCGCAACCCACATTGCCGCAGATAAGACAGATCCACAGGTCCTCCGCACAATCGCAGACTTGGCAGAGGTTGATGTCTCGCGCTGTGGGAGTGAGACCGAAGGGGGCGCTGAGGGAGTTCGCAGGCTGGACGTGTCGACAAACGGGACAGCCTGAACCGCGCCATTTTTGAAGACAGGCGCAGTGGAAGACGTGCTGGCAAAGGATGGTGAGGAGACCGGTTGTGTCGTCCATGCGTTCGAGACAGACCGGACAGGTAGGAAGTTCGACGAGGGATGGTGTTGGTGGGGGAAGAGGCTTCAGTGCGAAGCTTGTTGCAGTGAAATCTGGATTGACTGCGGAGAGTGTTGGTGTGAAGGGGTCGTGAGACATGTCGGGAAATGAGCTCGTGGCATCTGTTGCATTCGAGGAAGATGGAGTTTCGAATACGATGGATTTGATGAACATTACATGGCAGTTTTCCGGCTGTAGAGCACCGTCCGTCAGAATTCGAGGATGATATGCCATCGCGGAATCCAGAACTTACCTCCATCCCATTAAACACCTTGCCATCCCACTCCGCCCTCCACCTCCTGGCCTCCTTCCCATCCCGAAACTTCATCAGCATCATATACCTATTCATCCTCCCCGTCATCACCATCCTAAAATGGCTAACCTGATCCCTCGTCTTCTCCCCCACCCAGCCCAAAAAATCGCTCGCCGTCATGTAGCTCGGCACCGCCGGTATACACAAAATCGTCGTATCCAACATCCCAATATCGGGCTTGAACGGCGCCTGCTCCGCCTCCGCCGCCCCGCGCTCGCTCGCGGCCGGCACCTCGCCGAGCCCCAGCGTCTCCTCCCCGTCGCGATACAGGTGCACAATGCCCCATCCGAGCTCCGTGCTCCTCGCGCCCTGCATCGTCAGCGGCTCGAAGCGCGCCTTCGTCGCGTGGCTCTTCGGGCCCATGCCACCGCCGGCCAGCTTCGATCCCGCCGCCATCACAGACGTGTCCTGTGACGAGGGCCCGGTTCCGATCTGTATGCTCTCGACCCGCACGCGTCCGAACCGCCAGTCTCGCGACGCCTCTTCGAGCGTTCGCGTTGAAGTCGCTGCGGCGCCTGCGTGCGCGGTGTCGTGAGGGGGCGAGCCTTTCTGTGGGTCGGATCGTTGAGGGCCACAGTCGATGACCGAACCTCGCCGTCGCTGAGGTCCTAAGGTCAGGCCAGTTAGGTTGGGGGAGCCGCCTCCTCGAAGGCTTGTGTACTCGTAAATATCGTTATTGACAGAATTTTCAGCTTCAGCTCGTGGGTGGTTGGGAAGGTTGCTGCTAAAGATATTCGTTCCTGGTGGTGGGAGGTAGGATTTCACATGTGGTTCGTTCGTCGGAGACGCTGGACCTTGGACAGCTAGAGGCTTATTGTACAACTCAAATTTGAGATGGTAGAAGTACGTTCGGCCTGTCATGGCATCTTTATCTTCGAATTATGGCGGCAAATGCCGTAGTACAAATGTCAGAGGTGATCGCCAGACACACAGAGGTTTGGGAGGTGTTACAAGGTGGAGATTTGGAGGTGGCGGGGTAGACGTGCATTATGATTTATAAACGCGAACGGAAACAATGAGGGGAATTCTGCTAGAATACGCAATTCAAAGTAGACGCACACAGTTTTTCCTTAGATATTATTCACAACAAAGCAATCACATTATCATTGGATGCAAGATGTATCGTCTTAATATGTACTCATTGAACTATCGCTGGGGACACCTTCAGTGTCCCTTCCACTATGTAAAGGAGCGCCGTCCCACTGGATATGTACCGAGGCGCCATGCAAACAAAAACCACAACCCAAAAACAAACGCTTACTGGCCGCCACGCAGACGAAGCACCAAATGAAGTGTGCTCTCCTTCTGGATGTTGTAATCGCTCAGTGTGCGCCCATCCTCAAGCTGCTTGCCAGCGAAGATCAAGCGCTGTTGGTCGGGTGGGATACCCTCCTTATCCTGGATCTTCGACTTGACGTTATCGATGGTATCCGAAGACTCAACCTCGAGAGTAATCGTCTTGCCTGTCAAGGTCTTCACGAAGATTTGCATACCACCACGGAGACGGAGGACAAGATGCAAGGTGGACTCCTTCTGGATGTTGTAATCAGACAGGGTGCGGCCATCCTCAAGCTGCTTGCCGGCGAAAATCAAGCGCTGCTGGTCTGGTGGGATACCCTCCTTATCCTGGATCTTGGACTTAACGTTATCGATGGTATCTGACGATTCGACCTCGAGCGTAATAGTCTTGCCAGTAAGAGTCTTGACGAAGATTTGCATACCACCACGAAGGCGGAGAACCAAGTGGAGAGTAGACTCCTTCTGAATGTTGTAGTCTGACAAGGTACGGCCGTCCTCAAGCTGCTTACCAGCGAAAATGAGGCGTTGCTGGTCCGGAGGAATGCCCTCCTTGTCTTGGATCTTTGACTTCACATTGTCGATTGTGTCGGATGACTCAACCTCGAGAGTGATGGTCTTGCCAGTAAGAGTCTTGACGAAGATTTGCATACCGCCACGAAGACGGAGGACCAAGTGGAGCGTAGACTCCTTTTGGATGTTATAGTCGGAGAGAGTGCGGCCGTCCTCAAGCTGCTTACCAGCGAAAATGAGGCGTTGCTGGTCCGGAGGAATGCCCTCCTTGTCCTGGATCTTGGACTTCACATTGTCGATCGTGTCGGACGACTCAACCTCCAAGGTGATGGTCTTGCCAGTGAGGGTCTTGACGAAGATCTGCATGCCACCACGCAGACGGAGGACCAAGTGGAGTGTGGACTCCTTCTGGATATTGTAGTCGGAGAGTGTGCGACCGTCCTCGAGCTGCTTGCCCGCAAAGATCAGACGTTGCTGGTCGGGTGGGATACCCTCCTTGTCTTGGATCTTGCTCTTGACGTTGTCGATGGTGTCGGAGGACTCAACCTCAAGGGTGATGGTCTTGCCGGTCACTGTGGAGTGATGTTAGCATGATGTTGTGATGATGATGATGGAAGTTCAGCAAGTGGCGATCTGCCACAGCCGACTTCGACGGAGGCAGACGGAGGCAAACGGAGGCAACTTACGAGTCTTAACGAAGATCTGCATCTTGTCGGTTGTTCTGATGTTGTGTCTGTATGTATTTGTTGTTTTGAAGGCGTCTTAAGGGTATCAACAGAGATCGATGAGTGGAAGCGTGTGAGTTATGGTATAGAGGAAGAGAGGAAGGAGGAGAAGGTGAAGTGGAAGGCAAGGCACGATTATATAGGGTAGCCAGCCGGAGATGTTGCCTTGGGACGACGGAGGCGAATGGCGCAGTCATTCATACAGTGAATCGGGTTAATAAGCACTGTGAGCGCTGACGCTAGGCCAAACATGGCTTAATGTCGCGATAAGACTTCGCGAAGGTGCCAGAATGCTGAACCCGGGTGGTTCGAATTGGCCACCGTCATCAGGAATCAGCGCCCAGTAGTCAGCAGCTCAGAGATAACTTGAGATGGCCATAGAGAGAGCCGAAATCAAGAAAAGAAAAAAGCGAAGTTAAAGCAATTATATTCAACTACTTACTTAGATTTATTTGAAGTTTATTCTTGTATCTGTTCCTGTTGTGAACTTGGTTTGGGTGTGCTGGTTCCTGGTTCCTCCCATATGTATCTCTGACGCCAAGGACAGGCGTATCGAGCGGCCAGGTGACTGAGACATTTAAGACCAGCCATTTTACCCCGCCTCCTCGCAGAAAGTGTTGACGTCGATCTCCGCCCGGCCAGCCCGGCCAGCCCAAACAGCAACAGCGACACGGCGAAGTCACCCATGAGCGTTTCTTCAATGCCTACTCCAGCAAGTTATTCAGGGCACTACAAAGTACACACGTGCATCTTGACTGAATCATTGCTGATCCACAAGGCTGTATATATGGTTTGCCATTCAGGGACTCTCCAAGCCGGGCGCATTGCGAGGCACCTTCCTTCCAACACCGCTGCATGACATCGGATTAGGCCTGGATTTCAAAATGTGGCCTGAGCTATGCATTCACATACATAGATACATAGATACATGCATGCTCTATTCACATACGCATATGTACATGATTTGTGCTAGGAGCGTCTTCTATACAGACCTGCGAGTTTGAGGCTACCGGGATGCGAAACTGAGTCACTGAGGCTACTGCATATATCAATCACATCATTGGGAGAAGATTAGCATCACTTCAATACGCGTCTCATCAAAATGGCCGGAACTTTATTTCATTCTTTAGCTATTTATCTACGCCATGTTCAAATCCATGTGCTACCACGCAAGACCGCTCTTGCAGATGTCTGCATCTCGAGCACAAAGGCCCACCAAATCTGCTCCCATAACTCAAATCAATCATTGCAGATGCAAAATCACGCTTCCTCCCCCTGCACGTATGTGGCTGCCAGCTCTGTTCCATGAAGAGCCGAACAACGCCTGCCATGACCAGTGTCGGCCGTCTCTGAACCATAAATCCATGAACCATGATATCATGATGCTCATATCGTCACAAACATCAAACATTTCGTAAAAGTGTCGTTAAAATCGCTATGCTCTTCGAACCGACGAGAAAACGAGAATCGTAGAAGAAATCCGCTCGCTGTGCGTCTTTGTAAAAAGTGTCGTAAGTCAAACAAAAAAAAAGAAAAAGAAAACAATGCTGCTGCCATAGGCAATGGCCAACGGCAGAGCTGGGTAAAGATATCAGCGACATGATAGCGGCCGTCAAGCAAACGTATGCGCTTTACGCTTGCCGGTGGTATCTTCAGCAACGAAGGGTATAAAGCTTAGTTGGCCCGTATAACGAGCTTTGAAAGGAATTTATTCGATAAGCAGTCAAAGTCTTTGCGGTCAAATTTGCAGTCCGCACGTGTCTTCAAGTAAGCTTCTACAAAGTTTGTCAGTAAATTTTCGTCTTCGATGGCAAGGGGCAGAAGACGTACCATGCTTGGAGACATGGGATCTCATTTCGGTCATGGCATCGCACACAGCCACGTTGTTGTTCAGTAATTGACCATGTCTCCCGGTCTCCCACTCCGTAAAGGCGGGGAGCTTTTGAGAGATGGCGTGGAACAGGCCAACGATGACACCAACTGGCGTCGTCTCCATGTCGGTGCAGAACTTGTCGACGGCAGCGGCGTCTGGTACACGATAGTGGCAGTCGAATTGCATCTCCTCCCATACCGCGAGAAGGATGGAGGCAAGCATGAAGATCGTTGGCCAGTTCTTTAGTCGATCACCGCTATAGACGCTGGAGTATAACGAAGAAAGCTCCTCGAGGATATCCTTCTGAAGCTCACGCCACATGTCCGCAAGAGCACACTTGATCTGGAAGTTGATCATGACTGGGGCAAACGTCTTTCCAAAGAACTTCGATTCCTCGTCGTCAATTTTGCCCTCCATTTCACGTTCCTCGCCTTGGTGCTGGATCATTGTCACGTGTAGCGTCAGGTTATATGCAAGAACGAGCTTCAGAGCCTTTCGGATAACGGGAAGCTTTTCCTTGCGGTAATAGCGATGCGCCGTCTTGAGGATTTCGGTGATGAATGGCGTGCCCTCGAAGTGATTGTCGACAAAGTCCTCGAAGGGACCATCAAGATGTTGGTCAAGATACTCAGATAGGGCTTCCTTCGAGACACCCTTGGATCCTGCTGACATTCTCTCCGTTCGAACATCAAACTCCAGAGGTTCTTCGTGAATTGACTCCGTCCAGTCTATCATAAAGCAGCTATCGTCGGTAACATATACCTCACGTGCCATGATTGGTAACGCGAAGCCATAGCCGTGAGTAATCCACATCAGTTCTTCCGTCTCTGCGAAACCCTTGATGTTGTAAACAGTGACACCTCGGCCAACGTGGCGTTCGTAGTCGGCCTTCCAGTCCTTCATGAAGTAGGCGATATCCTTAATATCGATACGAGTACATGGTACTTGCCACAACCTCGCGTGAGATGGTTGGCAGCCAGCACAAGGCTCGCCCTTGTCACAGGTCTTCTTCAGAAACTTGCATCTCAGGCAGGCACGCAGTTTCCGTATTTCACCCGCTTGCTTTCGTTGTTCAGGCAGCAATGGTCCCTTGCGTCGTCCAACACGTTTCTCTGTGTCTTTCTTTCCATTCGAAGTTCGGCGTATGACAGGCTTCGTTGCCTTCGTTGTGGGACTCTTCTTTGCACTTGCACCAGAATTCCTTCGTCCGGGAGGCGAGGAGCTGCCAGAGGCGGTTTGTCGATTCGACGGCGCTTTGATTGCAACGGGAGCAACAGCGGCAGCTGGGCTCACAATCTCGTGAATCTCATGTATATCATGTGACAGGTGATGAGATTCACCGTGGAAGCAGTTACGATGACCAACGACATCCAAGTAAGTATCGGAATCTGGAGAGTACGGTGAATATGGTGGAAATGAGACCTCTTCATAGCTGCCAAAGGTTGTATCTGGGAATGGTGCTGTGCCATCAGACTGAGAGGAATCCGAATGGCTTCGGAGATGGAGAGTTTGTCCAGGGTTAAAGATAGCAGCGCTTTGGGCCTGTTGAAATGCATCGAAGTTTTGATAGGTGTCTACTGTGGCCCATCCATGATCACTACTTGAGCTTGGAAGCGAGTGCACCTCCAGGTATGTGCCAGTCGGCGAAATGCTGCCGAGGCTCTGCCTCCCTACTCGCGCTTCCGGAAGGCCGTCATGGGAGCCGAAGACCATCGCCTGCTCGAAGTCTTGCCAATTAGCCATACCCATCCCCCACTGCATTGCCTGAGCGTTCTGCGTCTGTTCCATGGTGCTGAAGGGAGCATCCATCTGGAGACTCGCCTCAAGAGCAGCCTGGGTCGTCGGGATGCTGTATGCAATGGGTGAATGTTGGAGGTTCTGTTGGAGGTTCTGTTGAAGATTCTGCTGAAGATTCTGTTGGAAGCTTGCCCCGTACGGCGTGAAGTGCGAGGTCATCAGGGAGTTGTCCTGGAGATACTGTTGCTGGAGTTGTTGCGGTTGTTGCTGGATCGGCCAGTCTGAGAGGGTTGACGAGTTGAGATGCGCAGTCTGATACTGATTGTGATTGTGATTGTGATTGTGATGGTTCTGACTGTTCTCCATCTGTGCTGGAGGTGCCTCTCGCCTCTCGTCAGCAGCCGACGACATGTCTAAGGCCATAGGCCACGAGTTGCGCGCTGCGGCCATGTCTGAGGGGTTCGAGTATGCGTATCTGAGATCCCTCGAGTCGAAATCCAGGGCCAGCAGACCATCGGATGCGAAGTCGAGAGTCGAGGCCATTGTCGGAGATGTGATGTTTACGGGAACGATCAATAGTATTGTAGGAAGGAGGGTCAAAGACACCGCCAGTTCTTGGGGGAGAACAGAGAGAACAGGGAGAACATGGTGATGTTGCGGCGGTGAGGTCTGAGGGAGGAGATGGTTGAAGTGGGCCTGAGGATTGACGGAGACTGGCGGAGAGTGGTACGAAGTAGAGAGAGGTGGAGAGAGGTGGGGATGCAGGGCAAATCCTCCAAATCATGTGGTGGTGGTCGGTGGTGGTTGGTGGTGGTTGGTGGTGGTTGGTGATGGTGGTGAGCGGACTGGCGGTGAGGAAAGACAAGCACGCTAGGTAGGCCAAGGGAGGGGGGATGATCCCTGTTGGGGGCCGTGTGCCCGTGTGCCCCAGCCACCGCAGCGTGCCACTCCAGGATGGCCTTCAGTAGTCAGTGGTCAGTGGTCAGAGTGGTCAGTGCCTCAGTGTGTCTCAGCGTGCCTCAGGAAGGGTCCACAGCCAAACACCAAGCAGACCCTCCACTGCAGTCCCTTCCTTCATCCACTTACCTCGTCGTCCTCGTCAACCCTCGTCAACCCTCGCCAACCAGCCTCTCCCACAGCATCACAGCACCACAGCACCATAGCACCATAGCACGACATCGCGAAGCTTACTTGCATCCATTCACAGGGATAGACAGTCAACGAACGAGGATTATTCCTCAAGGTGTGCGAACCCCTAACTGCAAGGAGCAGTTGTAGCCAGCATTAAGGCTATATATCATGTCGGTAGGCGCGCTCTTCGCCGCAAAACGCGAAAAAAAGATGAGATGGATCCCTCGTCTCGCCCCAATCGGGGAGCTTTGGGAATAGCGGCAAGGCAAGTGCTTCAGGGTCCATCTCTGCTTGGGGATCCGCATATAGAGTCTCCGTTCTCCCCTCCCCGTCCTCGTGAGACGATCTGAGGACGAGGATGGGACGAGGATGGGATGCGATGGCAAGCCGCAGGAGACAGCGACAGAGCATCACAGCAGCAACAGCAACAGCAGCAGCCGAGAAACGTGTGGGGATTGTACACATGTACAGTATCTTCCACAGTATCTTCCGTCCCGGCCACAAACTCGGATTCTTGTGCTTGTGCTTGTGCTTGTACAACCCAACTCGTCTTGGCCTGTCTGCCGGACTGATTGCCCATGATAATCTGAATCTGAATGAATAGCGAGGGCTGAGTGAATATCGAGGGCCCAGGGGCTCTGGAGATCGTTGTGTGGGAGAAGAGGGAGGGGTTGGCCCAACCTGTGGCACTTCGCCGACGCATAAACACGGCTGTTATCGCGATGGATTGATTATTATCGACCTACCTATCCACCTCGAACTCGACGTCTTCGACCCCCCACCACGGCCAACTCATCCAATCATGCTTCTCTGGAGGCGAGGCTGTCTGGGCCAGACTCCAGAGGCGGTTGCAAAATCCCATCATAATATTGTCAAGTGTCGAGAGTCAGAACACTCCTCTCAAGCCTCGACGCTTCCCCTGATACTCCCTAATACCGTCCATTCGGCATGGCGTGGAATCTTCTTCAAAGCTTTCCACACGGATGGCTGGGTGCGTGTTGTATCTCGCGCCTCCGCTTACCTATGCAAAGACAATCCCTTGCTTGAGACATCCGGACGTGCGGGTTTTGATGTCTATGTTTGAAAGCATTGAAGGCGGACGCTGAAGTCCTTCATGGGATATCACAGATTGTAGAGAGACAGTACTGTGCTCCTTACTTCCCTCAAACTGTGCCACTGACAATTGATCTTCCGCTCTGGCTGGCAATGGAAATAATGGGTAGTGCCTTCGCATATCATGCATGAATACCTTTCCCCAAGCGTTCTGAGTGGCCATCTGCCATCTGCAGCCTGGGAGGCAAGCTGGAGCTCATTGGCCTGCTATTTGATGGCAAACTGAGATTTTCTTTGCTGACGGATGGTGAGGAGAGAAGGGAAGCTCAGGCTTAATGGAGCATTTATCCAGTGCTGGGACGATTGACGCCCAGCCTCCAGAACAAGCATGTCAAGCAGTGATCTTAATGATCGTATACGTTGTGGAACCTTATTTTGCCAGTTCAGTCAGTGAGCGATCAATGCGTTATGGCCGAATGCCCAATAGCTGGCAAGGGTGCGTAAAATGTGATCTGCAATGCAGTCGTGTTTCTCTGCGATTAAAGAGCCTCAACATTAATGGACTACACGTGAAGTGAATCGTATATATCGCATCGCAGTATATCAAAATATGAGCGCATCCACGAAAGTCAATTCCATGAGATAAAGCAGTCGACTATTGCATTCTAAAGGACCTTTGTCGTTTGTCGTCTGCCCCAGAGTGCCGTTTCCAGATCCCTCATTACCTATTAACTAGGTAAGCGAAGTCGACCATAGAAAGCCAGCCTCCAACACAACAATAGTAAAAGCTCAGAACAACGAATCGATGTCTCAAAGGAGGAAGCACGTCGCTCATGCCATTTCTCATCAAAGGATCGAAGCACCGCCATAAAGCCCGCTTCATAACCAGAGCTATGGCTCCCTCTTCTCCTCCGCAGAATGCTCCCGCACAGGTCCCAACCGCCTCAGCCATCAATCCAGACAGCAGCATAGACCGCACGTCGCAGATCCCTTCAGGCGTGACACTCGTCGAGATAACTTCAGACGCCGAATCAGCCGAGGAAGAAATCTGGCTAGACGAACCACCCAGTCCCGTGACCATGGCGGCTTCGTATCTGATCCCCACGCTCTTCACCAGCTTGCCCCCGATACGTGATCTCCTGGGCACGGAAACATCTGAGGAGCAAGACGAGGTTGTGGAACTCTGCCAGCCCTTGCTCGCCGCCCAGTCGACTGACTTTAAATACTACAATGAGCATGGAGTCCCGCATCTACTGCGGGACAAGCACGTGGATTTCTGCCATAAGCAGCTCGAGCCGCTGCCCTCACCGTTCACTAAAGCCGATGCGGCCCGTCCTTGGTTCTTCTATTGGACGCTTACGGCCCTGAGTGTGCTGGGAGAGGATGTGACTCAGTACAGGGAGAGGCTGATTAGCACGGTGAGGCCGCTGCAGAACCGCACTGGAGGATTCGGGGGTGGTCATGGCCAGATGAGCCATTTGGCCGCAACTTATGCTACTGTTCTTTCATTGGGGATAGTCGGAGGCGAGGATGCCATCGGGATCATTGACCGCAAGGCCATGTGGGAATGGCTCTGCAGGCTTAAGCAGCCTGATGGGGGGTTTGAGATGTCTGTCGGAGGAGAGGTGGATGTCAGGTGAGTGGGAACATTGTTACTGTTGACTCGGTCTCCATACTGATGATTGCAGGGGCGCCTATTGTGCAGCAATGCTGGTGAAGCTGCTGAAGCTACCTCTCGACCTACCAGAAGGATCTCCAGCCAAATTGAGCGAGGACGATAATCTGCTTACAAGACTCGGCGATTATGTCTCAAGATGTATGATGTCCCTCGCTCATGAACGCAACCGATACTAATTTGTACAGGCCAGTCTTATGAGGGCGGCATCGCAGGCCGTCCAGACGCTGAGGCTCACGGGGCATATGCCTTCTGTGCTCTTGCCTGTCTCTGTATCCTTGGAGATCCTCATATCACGATTACAAAATATGTGGATGTTCCGAAGCTCGTGGACTGGCTCTCATCCCGCCAATATGCCCCAGAGGGGGGGTTTGCTGGACGCACAAATAAGCTCGTTGATGGCTGTTACTCTCAGTGGATCGGTGGCTGCTGGCCTCTCGTCGAGGCCGCTCTCGAGGGGGTTCCAGAGAGTAAACGAATTCTTGCTGGCGATAGCCTTTACAGTCGTGAGGCACTGACTCGGTATATCTTATGCTGCGGACAGGACACGTCGAAGCGTGGTGGGTTGAGGGACAAGCCGGGAATGTATGAAACAAATCCATCCTTCATCTTTGCTTCGCGTTCGCATGCTGACACTCGATTGAGGTTCTCGGATGGTTATCATACGTGCTACCTGCTAGCTGGTCTTAGCTCGGCGCAACACAAGTGGACATTCCATGTGCCGGAGGACCACAGCACACCTTCGTTGGGATGGAGTTCGGAGAAGTATCCAACGAAGGAAGATGAGGGCTACGTGCAGGTGTTCGACGAGGAAGATAGGGTCAACCCCTTGCATCCTGTTTATGTGATACCAGAAGGAGCTGCAGAGAACATGATGGAATACTGTGACAATCAAGAGCGCTTTCAGTGAGTGAGCTGCCTCCTAGGAGATGATGCTCCGCATTCATTCATTCAGGAAGCTGGGAACTGGATGTCTACGGGAAATTGCGAATCATGGGTCGCAAAGATAGGAGTCGTGTCATGATGATAGGGAGGGGTAGTGGTGGGCTGCTGGGAACTAAGCCAATGCGCTGGCAAGCGTTCCAGGGGTCCTCAATGGCGAGGATGCTTCAGCCATGGACGGATAGACCCGTCGAGCCGTGGTGACGACGGGAAGACCCTAGGGCCTGGATAGTCATATGATATCAGGAAATCAACCGGAAGAGCTGGATTATGCAGCATGCGTGTCTCGTCACCTCGACCTCCGTGGCGGCCGAGTTGAGGGTGTGAAGGTCGACTCTACGCTGTGAAGACATTGGATGAGGCCATGCCCCCCCTCGTGATCCTGCCAATATACATGCCATGCGATGTGCAATGTGAACCGATATGTCATGCCATAGCCATTCATTTATCCAAAGCCGGCTCGGGATGCGGGAGGACTAAAATGTCGTGCAGATGCCGTCCCTATCTACCTATGTATAGGTATTGCTGCTGGTGTGAAACACGATCGCGGCTGTAGATTTGCTGTGTGGTGTGGCCTTGCGGGCGAGGTGATTTTGCAAATACAAGGACTCAGCTTATGGTGGAGGGCGAGAGCCTGTCGTGTTGATTGGATGGCGGCGGGGTCCTTGAACAACAGTATCTGGACGTTGACGTTCTTTTGGCTTTCGGATGGCGCTCGCATATGCACTCACTCACAGTCTATCAGAGGAAGTGGAAGAGGCAGGGAGCAGACAGAGACAGAGCAGAGGAGGTGGTTTTGGCCTGGCGAGCAAGGCAGAGAGAGTGTTCCTTCAGACCTGCTGTCCATTGCGAACAAACCATGAACCCTGTCAGCGTCTGTCATTCGGCGCCAAAACCTACCTCCCTTCCCCTTCTCTCTCCTTACTCCGTAGGTAGGCAATCAATTCTGCAAAAAGTGCATCTTAATATTACAGCTTCAGTACAATTTGTTCACGCCTTGTTCCAGATCACTCAAAACTGGCAACAAAATAATGCGCCGGGAGCATCTCTCACACACGGTCTACCTCCGTATACCCTGGAATCTCCACCGCTTCGGCTCTGTGCTGTGGTCATCGCTCTCACCCTCCTGCGGACTACTGACCAAGCTGCAGCAGTCTGCAGTCTGCAGTCTGCAGTCTCCAGAGAGCACGAGCTTCGACGAATTACAGATAACATGATGTCCACGATGACCACGCCGGAAGCTGCGCGCATTTGCCATTTTCGAGAAGGCGAGACAGCCGTTGGACACATCCACTGTACTCACTCACTGTACATACACAGCACTCTGGGGGGCCGCCTGCGCTCCTGTTACATACATACCGTTCACAGGAGCAATAATCGCATACCACATTATTCGAGCATTTCGGGTGCCAGGGCCGCATATGAATGATGATACAAGCTCCCTAATCAATACCTGGGCCCTAGCCTATGTCTGTGCCTATGCCTGCTCCGCCGCCGTTGCTGCGAATGGTCTCGTTTTGTCTTTCAATTGGATTCCCACGCGGCGGTTTGAAGATTCCACCGATCTCTCGCATGATCTCATCACATCACGATCTCTGACTGCTTACATACATGTCTGGGACGCCAAACATGGCAGGGGGCATTGAATGGCTGCCTTCTTGGAACGGAGTCGAGACGTTCGACCGAAACGATGAGCCAGCCGATCGATCATATGTAGGTATAGGTATATACTTCCTCGGCCTCGCTCGGCCAAGTCGGTATTATTTCAAATATCTCTCATTATTGTTGTCATGCACTGCAATACATTGGGATCTTCCCGCAGGAGCTGTCTTTGCAGTGGTCGTGGTAGGTAGTGGCAGGTAGTCAGAGACGACGGTCTTACTGAAGCTTGTCAAGCGTCTTGCCAACTCATCAAGCATGCGCACCACAACCTTGTCCAAGAATAGTCAAAAAGCATGTACGTATGTATGTATGTATGTATGTATGTATGTACATATGTATGCATGTCTGGTTGCCTCGCGCTTTTCCTCCCACTCAGAGCGTCAAATTCATCATGTTTCAATCGCTTGTTGATGAATTGGTCTACCAGCCACTGGTCTATGCACTTTATTCCTCACCGACTTCGTGTCAAGTCGTACTCCAGTCGTTCAATGCCAAGGGCGACGGCCGTTGTATGTACTGTACCCCTCTGCTCTTCTCGACAGAGACTACCCATTTTGTGCGGGGCAAGGCATACAGTAGCTCCAGCGATACGCTCATCTTTCACTGATTCCAGAAGTCCGGCATCTTGCACTTCTAAAGATACATCGGCGGCCGCGCCAGACTAAGGTATCTGGGCCTGGAGATACATAATCTTATAACGTCTCCTTGCGTCACTCCCAGGCTTGTCATACTCAATTGGCATTAGCTCTACCTCTGTGGATGTTTTGCCATGCGTTATCTGTACATTTTTCATATGTCTTCCGGCTTTGTCCTGGTCGTCTGGGGATTCAGCGGAGGACGACATAGCCGGAAGGACGTCGAAACATGTTGAGTACTTCGCCACCAATGCCGCAGTATCAAGACATTTCAGCAGCTGCAGATATGGGCCGAGAGCCTCTCTTGCTGCCTCTGAACAGTTCGACATCAACCCTCGTAATGCCCCGCCGTTGCAGTGGTGGAGTTGCCTAATATCAGGAGATTATCAACTGGCAGCGACACACGCCAGCACATCAATATGGGTCACATCTCTAGAGCCGCAGAATTGCATGCGTCTCGCTCGACTCTCCGTCCTATCTCATGAGCCCTTGGAATCCTAGGACCGATCGATGTCTCTCATCCTTGTCTTACGCTAGCTTTAGACGTGGGCAATAAATCACACATGTCTCGCCTTGATGGACGAAAATATCCTCGCGAGAACCCCTAAGTCAATCCACAGACCAGCCTCACTCTTCTTTACCACGCCGTCGCCCACCCTTTTTCAGCCTTACCAAAACCCTACGACGACAAGTTGCAGTTGTGCTTGCTTCATTCTCACAAAAGAAAAGTCAATTGACGTCGGCGTTCCTGTTAGGGCTGACTTGGGCAACTGTACATTGCAGTTGGGTTGGAATACCTTCATTCGATTGAGCAGCACCCCTGGGAAGACAGGTCGGACAAGATCTTACCTACACAGAATCATGATGGGTGGCTTTTATATCCAATATCTTGAGGGTATGTTGTCTTCCGGTAGATCTTTTCATCTGGCATTTGAGTCCCACTCGAGGAGTGTCCTGCAGATGCCCTCCCGTTGCAATCTTGGGCATCATTTTTATATGAATGTCCAACGTGGGGTAATTCCATAGAACGGGTTCACTGGGGTGTACCATGTTCTTCGGATGTCAATTTTGGGTGTGGCGACTTGCGTGGCTAACGCTGGCCGTCATGGAATTCCTTTTTCGTCTCTTAGAGGATTCCAATCATTACTAACGCCATACACAGGACTCTGCCATCGTCGCGGCTGGCGTGACCCCCTGTACGAGGTTTACAGAAATGGATCTGGCTTCACTTGCCTCGTCCAGGTTAATGGGCGAGAGTACCGTACCGATTTGGCGTACGAATCGGATCAGTTGGCGCAGGAAAACGCTGCCATGCGGGCTTTCATGGTGTGCCGCAACTTCTCGGTCAATGGTGGAATGCTCGCCCGGAACGGAGTCGTTCAGGGGCTTCCTGCCAGTGAGGGGGGCAATCGCCACAAGAGAAGAGGCGGGGGGAGGATCCCTAGCCGGCACTCGCCGAGTCCAAGCAACAGCGATTCGACGTCTTCTTACGAATAGAGCCTCTGGTTGCATTGGTCTCCAACACGGTTCGTAGTTCCTGTCGCCAGTATTTCCGGTCTTTCCCAGCCCATGGATTTCTTCTAGTATCAACTTTCCTCGCTTCGGTCTGCTCGTTTCCAAAATTGTCAAAAGCGCAGGAGACCCCAAAAGGCATTATGATTTCACGACTCTCTTACTCACGACCTAACGACTTACGATAATACGACCAGCTTTGATATCCACATTTTATAAGACATCCACGACGGTGCGGCACGGGCCTGACAGAACCTGCCGTTCGCACACACAGAGAGGCAACTCTCAAGAAACCGTTTCGACCGGCGAGGCCACTTCTTCTTTTCCCTTCACATCCAATTTGGCGAATCTGAGAGAGTTGCGCTCGGAGAACAGAGAGCGGCACACTTAGACAGCAGTCGGGCGGGCGGGCGTCGCTTCCTCAGGCTCAGATATCGTTTTTGATCTTGATATACTTGCTTCAGATTTTGTTTTGTCCTTTGAGCGACTGCATTTAGCAAGCGTGGGCGGACAGACTTGCTCTCTTATGATATCCCACTTATGACCCGGCGGCAGGCAGGCAGGCTATCGTGATTTGCACATGGTTCGGTTCATTTGCTGAAGTATTGGATAAGAATATTTTGAATCAAGTTATTTCCCGCCGTTCGAGATTCATGATCATCCGTTGTGCTTCTTCTCCGCAGATGCGGCATGGCTGTTGGTTGTCGACATCGAGGCTGAGCCTCAGCCTTGCCGTCGCCGGTCAGTACAAACTTCGACCATGGTGGTCAGCACTGCTGCAAGAATGCCGGCAAAGCCCTTGCTTGATATCATAAGCATAATATCAGCCCACGCCGGTACCTGACGTGGTGTGCTCCTGGGTTGGGGAGTCGTGAAGGTAAAGCGAAGAAGCTTGGTGCGAAGGTTCGCTGATCAAAGGCTCATTTCATTTCCTGAGGGTAATTACAGGTATGTACCTAGGTACGTCCCCCCCACGGAGACGGACGGCGACATCATGTGATGTGATTGAACGTGCCAGGGACATCATGCATGTGAACCTGTGGTTTCTGCACGCCCACGCTCATCAGTGATTTCCCATATGGCGTGAATCGAGCAATATGTGCACAGTACGGAGGAGTACAGTACATACATACATACAATGCCGTGATGACCCCGTAGTGTCCAATCAACACTTTTGGTTGTAACATATATATTTATTTGTTTTTGTTTTGTTCGGTTCTGTTCTGTTCTGTTACTCCTTTTTCAAAAAAGAACCTCCAATAAGATACGTGCTATGAAATAAATCCACAGGTACATACAGTACACTTAAAATAAGCTATCGCCCGCCATACGAAGTAGGTCCTGCAAAGCCTGGAACAATTCACGATCCACGCCTTAGCGTACCCCTTTCAACGTCCGGCCGCGACTAACGAGAAATTTAGACCTCGAAATAGCCATCAGTGATCACCCGCAAGGTGGCCTTACAACTGACTTTCGCTTTCCTGAACAATCCGATCAACAAAGAGCAACCTCCTTTACATTCCCATCAACAACCCAACTGTCGCTCTTCTTATCGATTTCTCCTCGAGGCCTTTTCAATTGTTGAAGCTACGCTCGCTGCAAACCTTCGACAAGACGACACTCCTTTACCTGGCACACATTGTGGGGTAGCTTCGTCATTCTTGATTCAGACTCTTTTGCTCCGGCGACTCTACACACACATCCAAGATGAAGGGTAAAGCTTGACCGGGAGAATACTGGAGATTGACATCATGGCTGACTCGGTTCTTGACAGCTCTCATTCTCGTTGGCGGCTTCGGCACTCGTCTGCGCCCTCTTGTACGTTCAGCTCCTGCACTATCCAACCTCCCTCGAGCTCGGCAAGATGCCCTCTGGCCGGTCACATTCTCCATTCAGAGCAAAGGCTGATTACAATGATAGACCCTCACACTCCCGAAGCCATTGGTCGAGTTTGGCAACAAGCGGATGATCCTGCATCAAGTCGAGGCGCTGGCAGCTGCGGGCGTGACGGACATCGTTTTAGCTGTCAACTACCGCCCAGAGGTGATGGAGAAATACCTCGCTGAAGTACGTGTTCCCATTCCCCCCGGGCCTCCAGGCCATTCGTGCACAGGCAATTGACGGAGCAAATCTGCAGTACGAGAAGATATACAATGTCTCCATCACATTCTCCATCGAGACCGAACCCCTAGGCACCGCCGGTCCTCTCAAGCTTGCCGAAAAGATTCTCGGCAAAGATACCGAGCCCTTCTTCGTCCTCAACTCTGACGTTATCTGCGATTATCCTTTCGCCGAGCTCGCTGCCTTCCACAAAGCCCACGGCGACGAGGGTACCATTGTGGTCACCAAGGTCGAGGAGCCATCGAAATACGGCGTCGTCGTGCACAAGCCGAACCACAACTCGCGGATCGACCGCTTCGTCGAGAAGCCCGTCGAGTTCGTCGGAAACAGGATAAATGCCGGCATCTACATCCTCAACCCTTCCGTGCTTCGCCGCATCGAGCTGCGTCCTACATCCATCGAGCAAGAGACCTTCCCCGCCATGTGCCGCGACGGCCAACTGCACTCTTTTGACCTCGAGGGTTTCTGGATGGATGTCGGACAACCCAAGGATTTCCTGAGCGGCACCTGCCTCTACCTCACCTCCCTCTCCAAGAAGGGATCCAAGCTTCTGACCCCCACCAGCACATCCTACGTCCACGGCGGCAACGTGTTAATCGACCCCTCCGCCAAGATCGGGCGCAACTGCCGCATTGGCCCTAACGTGACGATCGGCCCCGACGTCGTCATCGGCGACGGCGTGCGCCTGCAGCGCTGCGTGATCCTGCAGGGCAGCAAGGTCAAGGACCACGCATGGATCAAGTCCACGATCGTGGGCTGGAACTCGACCGTGGGCAAGTGGGCGCGTCTGGAGAACGTGTCGGTGCTGGGCGACGACGTGACGATCGCCGACGAGATCTACGTCAACGGCGGCAGCATCTTGCCGCATAAGACGATCAAGGCGAATGTGGACTCCCCGTCGATTATCATGTAGAGCGAGTTCGCCAGATTCCACGTCCTTCATCTTTGGGGGGTTCTTGGCACGGCGGATAGATAATATCATTACGTCCTTGTAATTCGTTCGATTCGATCCGATTTTCTCGACTTTCTAGGGGCATTTTTCCTTGGGCATCTGCATGCATAGATCTGGACCTTCTGGCCTCGTTCACCCGCTTGGGAAGAGGAGAAGAACTTCTGGATTTCTTTCGAAGATATAATAGCAGCATTGGGGGTTGAACGTGTAGATCCACAAGACAGATCCTGTCGCGAGCTTCTCTCTCTCCTCTCATATCAGATCATATTCACGGAATGTCATGGCGGGGTCTTGGCCGTTCTGGCAGGACACAAAAATGCGGGCGCATATATTACCATTCACTCCTTCATTTTTCTTTCGATTCCAGCTTTTTTTCTTTCGAAGGACTATAGGGTGCATATGGAGGGAGCACGAGGATGCCGCGGCTGGCTGCTGGGATTGTGTGCGTAACGCTGTTGATGTGCAGATTTGTATGTACAATTGGTTGCATTGCAGACGAGATTTTTTTTTTGTGTATCATAGCTTAGGTACCAGAAAGGGGTATTACATGCATGCACGCATGGCCTTCGAAGTCAGTTATCAGTGTGATTCCACGGCCGAGGACGAGTGTGGATGCTTGCAAAGCGATCGATCGATTGTTTGAAATGCCTAATGGTTTCCTTGTCGTTTGATGCATGTTATAACGTCCCTAACTGTGCTTCTTCCGCTCATGGCTCATGGGGGGTCTGAGATATAAACAGAGCTTTACTATATCGCGTCTTCAACCACTGCTTCCAGAGCTCTCAGCGACCGGGCCCGTATTGGCTATGCATGAGCGAGTGCCTGGGATGTCGCGGTGTGAGAATGTCTAAGCAATTGATATCGACGACATCCATCCAGCTCCCGGCATATGCAGCAGGTAGTCTCGTGCGTGGCTGGCACCTAGCTATCCGGCTCTTTGCAACAGTGGCCAGTTAGGCGCAAACTGGTGCCACACTCACTCGGTACAGAGCTCAGATCCTGAGCCTGAGCCTAGGGCGTCGTTCGTATCAATCACAGACGTCTGGGCGCGCTGAGTCAATATGGGTAGCCTAGTCAGTAGTCACCAAGAGCTCTGGAATCAGTGATTAGGGACCCCCAAAAATGTACCCAAAACGGAAGGAGCGAGGAAGGAGGTTAGGTAGATATCATAGATGGCACGTGCTACTTTTGGCAGAAATGGGTTATTTCATGATTGTTCGAAATTTATGCAAACAAAGCTGAGAAAAGTAAATTATATGTCTGAACACATGATTCTCATGTGACCTTTTAGTAGATTATTGCAAAAATGGATGTTGATTTATGTAACTCCTTCATACTATTTGCAAAAATACGTCTACACAATTTTCATGTGACTTTAATATACAAGGACAGTCGTTGATTTAGATAATTTCCTCCTGATAAGCTCCTACTCCATAGTAGTTGAAATATGGCAAAAGAAAACAAATAGGAAAGCTGTTCCTTCCATATATGCATATCTCACCAGAACATTATGATATCAACAGTCAAAGCTAATTAAAACGAAGTTAAAAATGCGAGTCTCTGTTTGTGCACGAAAATACAATAATACATATGGACGGGTCCATCCCAGAAGGCACCCATGCATGTTATAACAACCGCAAAACCCTCCATCCCACCCCCACCCATCTTGTTACATCAGCCCCAAAACCCATGCACCCGTCTATTAGCTCACGTTAATCACCCATCTCTTGCTCTCCACTCACTTACTCCCCCTTAAGCTTATCCTGCTCAACCGAAAAAGCCATCTCCAACAACTCATTCTCCTCCTTGATATGGTTAGCCTTCAGACCCGTGGCGACCGACGCACTCGGGTTACGCCCCGCATACATGACATGCTTCCTGTTATGATGCTCGGTGACATTCAGGATCGTCTCGATACGGGGTTGCGTGAAGGTCCACGCGCCGGCATTAAGCGGCTCCTCCTGGCACCAGACGATCGTCTCGGCATTGGGGTAGCTGTCGAGGTTCTCCTTCACCTGCTGCCATGGGAACGGGTTGAGCTGCTCAATGCGCGTGATCGCCGTGTCGGTGATCTCCTGCTCGGCACGATGCTTGACCAGCGCCGCGTACACCTGTCCGGAACACAGGATCACTCGCTTGATGTCGGCGGGCTGGGCGATCGCGGCGCCGTGCTCGGGGTCAGGGATGATCCAGCGGAACTGCGTCTCGCCGGTGAACTCCTCGATGGAGGAACGGGCGATTGGGTGGCGGAGGAGCGACTTGGAGAAGAAGATGATAAGTGCTATGATGTGTTAGTTCAATGTACTGAGGGGAAGACTTTGGGTCAAGACTCACGCTTTCTGAATTGCCTGTTCATCTGTCTGCGCAGAATGTGAAACAAGTTAGAGGGCGAGGTCATGTAGGCGATCTGCATGTTGCAGTCCTGGTGTTGGCGGTCGAGCTTCTCTGGACTTGGGAAGATACGAGGATCTTCGTTAGAGAGCTGGAGGTATCTCTCCATACGGCCCGAAGAGTGCTCAGGTCCTTGTCCATCATAACCGTGGGGGAGGGACATGACGAGACCAGATCTCTGCATCCACTTGACTTCTCCAGAAGCAATGAACTGATCAATGATACACTGAGCGTTGTTGGCGAAATCACCAAACTGGGCCTCCCACATAACGAGAGCGTTTGGAGAGGACAGGGAGTAGCCGTATTCGAAACCAAGAACACCAAACTCACTGAGGGAGGAGTTGGAGATGACGAACTTGCCCTGGTCCTTGCTGATGTGCTGGAGTGGGGTGTAAGTACCCTCGTTCTCTTGGTCGTGGAAGACGGCGTGACGCTGAGAGAAGGTACCACGCTCAACATCTTGACCAGAAACACGGACATGGTGTCCCTCAGTAACAAGGGAGCCAAAAGCCAAGGCCTCAGCAGTGGACCAGTCGATGTTCTTACCCTCGTTAACAGTCTTGACTCTGTTTGCGAGAATACGCTTCAGATTGCGGTGGACATTGAAGTCCTCTGGAGCAGTACCAATGGTGGTACCAATGTGCTCAAGAGTCTCCTTCTTAATACCAGTTGGAAGATGTGGAAGAACCTCAGTAGCGAGCTCCTTTGGTGACTTGAAGCCGTTCCAGGCGGATGTCGTCCACTCCTTGGAAGTTGGCTGGTATTCCTTGCTCTTGGCGAAAGACTCCTCGAGCGTTCCCCAAACCCACTTCTTGTGCTCGTCAATATCCTCCTTGGTGAAAGTTCCATCTTTCAGGAGCTGGTTCACGTAGATATCAATTTGTGGCTCATGGGCCTGGATGCGCTTATACATCAATGGCTGCGTGAAAGAAGGTTGATCGGTCTCGTTGTGGCCATGCTTTCTGTAGCAGACAAGGTCGATGACAACATCGGAACGGAACTCGGCACGCCAATCAGCAGCAAGCTGGCACACGTAGTTAACGGCCTCGACATCATCGGCATTGACGTGGAAGACAGGGGCATCGATAGCCTTGGCAATATCGGTACAGTAGGGGGTGGAGCGGGCGAATCGTGGGTCAGTGGTGAAACCAATCTGGTTGTTAACAACAAGATGGATGGTTCCGCCAGTGGAGTAGGCTGGGAGAGAGTGGAAACCAAGACACTCGTAGACGACACCTTGAGCAGCGAAGGCGGCATCACCGTGAAGCAGAACACCCATAGCAGTGTTGTGGTTCTTCTCGTCATTGTTGTAATGCTGGATAGCACGGGTCTTGCCAAGAACAACTGGGTCCTCAGCCTCCAAATGCGAAGGATTGGCAACCAAAGAGAGTTGAACACGCTTTCCAGATGGAGTTGGGCGCTCGAAATTCATTCCCAAATGGTACTTGACATCTCCAGATCCCTCGTCCTCCGCAGCCGTACTTCCGCTGAATTCGCTGAAAATAGACTCATTTGGCTTGCGAACAACGTTGCTAAGCACGTTCAAGCGACCACGATGGGGCATGCCAATGACGATGTCTTTGACACCATAGTCGACGCTGCGATCAATGAGAGCCTTCATTCCAGGAACAAGGGTCTCACAACCTTCGAGACCGAAACGCTTGTCGTTGGGGTATTTTGTGGCAGAGAAAGTCTCAAAGCTGGAAGACCAGATGAGACGATCCAGAATACGGCGCTTCTCATCGACGGAGTATTTGTATGGTTGAGGAATTTCAATACGCTCTCTGAGCCAGTCGCATCGTTCTCTATCTGGGATGTGGATGTATTCTACACCATATGAGCCGCAGTAAGTCGCCTCGCAGGATGAGATGATCTCGCGGAGAGTCATCTTCTCGCGACCCTCCTTTTTGAATCGAGGAAGAATGCCAGGGCCTAATGTGTACTCGGTGTCGAGATCCTTCTCCGTAAAGCCGTAATGATCGATTTGCAACTCCTTTGGATGGCTATATCCGAATTCTTTCGCCATACCACGAATACCTAGAGGGTCGATACGAGCCTTGTGATGCCCACGAGCCTGATACGCACGAACCAACAGCTGAACCTTCAAGTGATTCGTGATATCGTTTCCTTGTCCGCCCGCCATTCCAGGTCCTGGCATGAAGGATGGGACACCACCTGCAGCCGCGGGGACCAAGGTAGGTGGAGGAGTGAAGGCCTGGGACACTGGCATGTCGCCGCTCTCCATGTTCTTGAAGTATACCTGCCATGAGACGTGTACACTCGATGGATCTTCCTTCCAGGCCATATACATCTCGTCGATATAGTTCGCCGTGTTACCCGACAGGAAGTTATCGTTTGGATCCGGTGCATTCGCGACGGCGGCAGCATATCGTTTTTGGAAGGAGACAGCCAATGGACGTCTTTTCGACGCAATCGAGGACTTTAGAGGTGTTGATGAGGAGAGAAGGGCGCCTCTGGAGCTGGTTGTGAGGGTGCGCGCCTGGCAGCCAGCCTTCAGCAGCTGGCTGGTCGACTTTCGTACGGAGCTTCTAAGCATTGTGCCGAATCGATGCAGAAATGATAATACGAGAGGAAGAAAAGGAGAAGGTCCAGGTCATTCACCGCCGTCTCAATGGAACGGAATGGTCGGTCGTGGAGGAGAAAAGGAGAAATGAGGTAAATATGAAATAGCACCGGGAAAACACTAAAGAGTGTCAGAGCGAGAGCAGTGACAGCATTACTGCGTGGAAGAAGGGAAGGGAGACGTCACGGGATCCGGTCGATCTTTGGAACATTTCCATGCTACCCGGTGCGGAATGTTCCGATTGGCGACGGGCGGAAATATATGATTTGTCAGCATTGCCGAAGGAATATTCTGAGCGTTGCAGGTGTCTGACTGGCCAGCAGTCGCCGGACGAGAGACGCAGGGGGAGATCATTCCGACATTCACGGATCGCCGGTACTCCTAGCGGCCGCTTTGCCTATCGGCCGGGCAGCCGTCAAGGACAGAGCGACGACGTCTCTTGCGCTCCGTCTCCGCCTCCGCCTCTTCACTGCCGCATCGTCAACGCCAAGCCATATCCTATTCTTCTCTGCGGGGAAGAAGCTTTGGGGACAAGCTGGACTGCGAGAGGCACAAGCAGGGACTGCACAATACATGCACAATTCACAGTGAAGTCAGAGTGTCAAGTAGTGGGAGAGACATCGAGCACGGGAGACATCGAGCATGCATACATACCTAGCAGAGAAACATCGAGCATAGGCAGGTCTAGAGAACATCACATCTTAAACAAAGAGAAGAGAAAAGAGTGACAACACGAGTCAGTCCGAGCCCTTCTAGGCGGGAGAGTACTACTCCATGCTGCATATGCCAACCGAATTCAACTGCCACGCCTACCTTAGACGGCAACAAGTGCTGCTGCTAATAGTGTGATCATTGGCTGTCAGAGGACAGTGTCACTGCTGCTATTCCCGAATCTTCCCCGAAGTCTTCTGTGACAAGATGGCGACACCGAAGGGCTCAGCGGCCTACAAGAAAAAAGATGGCACTCTGGCAATATCAGAGGACCAGAAGTCGATACTATGGACACCGATAGCGTCCGGCATACCGGGCGTAACCATCAATATCGCTGATATAACAAGTATGTGCGACTTTTGCTCTGGTGAGCATGAACTAACATCAGGCAGATCTGCAGCAGACGCCAGAAAATTCGGCCAAGGTGATGCTGAGGATAATCGTCAAGACTGTGGACGCTCCAGAACCTGTCACCTATCAGTTTCACTTCAATGCGCCTACAGAACCCAGAAAGGAGGCGAACCTCATCAAAGATACTCTGACTGCACTTCTAAGTGCTCTAAAGGCCAATGAACCAAGTATCCTCAAAACTAATGGTGCAGCTGGGCCATCTGCCGCAATGGCCATTGCCAGTGCGGTTGCATCAAAGCCATCAGGAACCCCGGCATGGTACGACGATAATCAACTCAAGAACGATTTTGAGTTACAGCAAGCCTTGATGAGAAAGGACCCGTTATTACTCCGGACATATGAAGAAGCCAGACGCACAAAGCCAGATACGATCACCAACACTCAATTCAATGCTCAATTCTGGTCAACGAGAATAAATCTTCTTCGAGCATATGCTGTGGAAAGCAATCAACAGCGTGGTGCCTATAACGTGCTCTCTGCTGTCAAGCCTCGCCAAGAAGATGGAGAGCTGAGGCTGCGTATCAGTAAGGAACAAGTTCAGCTCATTTTCAGTCAGCATCCGCTTGTCAAGCGAGTATACGATGAAAACGTACCCAAGCTCAATGAGAGTGATTTCTGGTCGAGATTTTTCCTCAGCCGACTCTTCAAAAAGTTGAAAGGCGAGCGTATAGTGGAGGCTGATAGCACTGATCCAACTTTTGATCGATATCTCGATGCAACAAATGGCGACATCCTTGAGAAGAGATTGGCATTGGCTCAAATCCCTCATCTCATTGACCTTGAAGGTAATGAGGAAAATCAAGGCGGAATGAAAGGCGGAAATCGGCAGGATTTTACCATGAGACCTTCGTCATCGATAAAGGCGCCAATTATTCGCACACTAAACAGTCTAAGTGAGAAGATTATGGAACATGTGGCTCAATCGGATGTGGACCCCTCTGCTCCCATCGGCATGGATGAAAAAACATTTGATGAGCTGGCCTTGCGAGATCTGCAAGGTGATGCTGAAGAAAACCGCATAATGCTGAATATCAAACAGCAAAATCAGTTCTTCTCGACCGACAAGTCACAAATATCTGCTGAAGCAGTGCTCTATGCGAGGCAGGATCCGAATGAATTGCTACTGGATCTAAATACTGATCTAAACCCGGATCTCATGGATACAGATGCTGTTGGCGGACTTGATCTGCGGACTGCGATAGGCGTCAACGAAGAGAGCGATAGTGAGGATGAGGAAGAAAAAAAGCAGCCACATGTGGGCAGCAGAGCTAGCTTGATGGATGCGCAGAAGCAGGTATTTGAAGGGATCATGCAACAGAGAGCACGAATGGATGGCGTAGATGCTCAGTCAAAACTCTCTGGTCTGTCACAGCCGCTTTTCGACCGGCTAACGCTGACTCATGCCACTACGACTGAATTCCTTCATCATTTTTGGGCAATTTTCCTTTCTGGTGACCCTGACCGTGCTGGAGAGTTGGCCAAATTGGTAGAAACCTTGGAAAGAGCTCTGGATCGCATCAATGCTGTGGCAGCAGATGCCGAGAAAGAAAGGGACGAAGTGATTCGAGGCGAAAAACAACAGATCCGCGAGTTGTGGGAAAAGACGGGCAAGAAAAAGCAGTATAAGCCAGATTTGGTTGGTGGAGGCGAAAGGGTCATTCGAGAAATGATGGAGCCTACGATTTTGGCGTTAGATAAGGCATCTAAAGAGTACAGGAAGGCACTAGTAGCAGAAGGCGTGGACACATCATAAAGGGAAGGGTATTTGGGCTGCTAAATAGCAATGGTGCTGGTGGAAATGGAAGGTGCGCCTTCATGGTTTGTAGTATCGTTCCTCCCCCAAATCATGCAGGAAGACTTAGGCAAGATACCTCGTGGTGCAATACCACATCGATTGTGTTATTATCAATATTGTTGCTTCATTCGCTGTTCAACTTCCAAGATATCAGAGCACATCACACTGTCGCTGGCGCTTGCTGCCTGAGCTTACATTCCCTCCATGGTACATGTGTGTCGACCTGGCGATGACTGACGACACAGAGCTTGAAACGAATGCTCCCGCTCTGATTCGATCGCCACTTAATACCCAAACGAATGCGATATCCTCGGTATCGTCGCCGAAGACTGGCCAAAGAGTCCGTCGGAAATCATCATTCGTTCGAAGACTCGACTCTTCCGAATCTGTTCCCAGTTCGCATGACTCCATCTTCGTGGCAGAATATCTCTCGCCTCTCAACAGTGAAGACAGCGGTTACAAGACTGAGCCATGGCAGAACATTGACTCGCTGACCCAGCTTCCACCTGCAGATGAGGATGCACTCCCATCATTAGACACTGACAATGACGAGAATGCCAGTCGATGTCTGTCCATCGGCAATACGCCCATTCTCTACGGTTATGGAACACCATTGACCACGATTATTGAGCAAAAATCCTCTTCGGCAACCATGCGCACATCCACAAGCACGACATCGCCCACACGTTCTCTCATCCATCCACGCTCAGCATCAGGCCTCTCATCTTCCACCGCATCGGCGTCCGGAAAATCACAATTTCCCTCAACAAGTCCACTCAAAGCCCAGTTCTCAGCCAGCGGCATGATCTTGCCTCTCGGCTCCTTTTCTTCGGATGATGTAGATGCTGTGAAGCTCTTGCGGCCTGGAGGCTACGATGCGGACAGAGCCATCGGAGCTGGACAATCAAGCATGGACTGCGAAACTCCAGAGAGATATCCCAGTCCCATTAATGAGATCTATGCAGAGCCTCTGCGCCCCCTTCAGCCGCCTGTTCTACGCCCATCAACTCCGCCAGGTATGCCCTCCTGGACTGCCGCACAACAGCGTCGTCCCCGGGTTACGCCGAGTGTAGCTACTCGAGGCTGGGGTATCCACGGCGCATCTGGTTTGCTACAGCGCTTTTTCGGCCAGGAGCCTTCAACTGCGACACCGAGCTCTGATCCTGCCGCCGCTGCTCTGCCCTCGGCACGAGAGGCAGAACCGGGATCTGGCTACGGTATTCGGGGCCCTTGGGACGCAGTGCCACCACAGAGACGGTCTATCTCGACGCCTGTCTTCACAGGCCGAGGAGTTCCGCGCTTCAGGCCGCCGAGGAGTGGCCATGGTGTTACGGCGCTGGAGATGCATCCGTTTGCGCGCGCAGAAATAATGCCTACCAAATCTGGCACTACGGATGCGACAACGGCAGCGAGACGAAGCTACGGCAGCGCTTTTGCAGGCCCGTCCAATGCGGGTAATGAGACGCAGCAGCTGAACTCGAGGGCAACGGGGAGGCGTAAACCTGGACAGCGAGTTCGCTTTACGCCGTCGACGACAGATTGCGGGACAATGTCGCATTATACAGACGCAGCACCGATCGATCTACCGCCAGATGTGGGAGTCTGTCCGCATCGTCGCGCTTCATCCTCGACTGTGCAGCTGCAAGAAGTCGCATCTCCGCATGCTGTGGACGATATTTCGTCGCCAAGTAGGCCACTGCCTGATCCGCTAGTGAACAGAACAGATCATCCCATCGGTGGCCGTTTCCATTTGACCCATCCATCGCAGGCTTTTCCAGATATGTCCGCGACGCCTTCGCAAGGTCCTTCCGTGCCTAGATCGCGGTGCTGGAGGTGCAGATTTGAGGAGCTGGTGGCGAAGATGGGTATCTTGTGGGACAGTAGTACGAGATGGTGCTGCTGGTATTGCTGTGGGATTGACATGGATGAGTTGCGAGATGAGATGGAGGGCTCGGGGGCTGGGGCTGGGGCTGGACCGAGGCTGAGGGAATATGCGACTGGTAGGGAGTGAAGTGTCGTGGCCGACTTGGATGACTGAAAGGTAGCGGGCGTGATCGAGGCAGACTAGGGCAAAGGCTTGGTGTGTGAATTCGGCACGGATTATGAATTAAACTTACTTGAATAGGGTTATACATATAATTATTCGTTGTATTTTCTATATGCTCGCTAAACACTCATTTTAAATGATATTATGTGTATTTATGCTGTTCCGACCACAATTCGAAAACCTATCCAATCCATCCCTCGTGGTCCAATGCCCTCAATCCTCTTTCTTTGCCCTCGCCTCCTCTTCTTCCTCCTCATCGCTGCTCAGTTCCCTCGCCTTCTTCCTCCTCTCCTTGCTTAGTGCCTGATGCACGATCTCGCTCGTCTCGTCCTTCTTCTCGTCCCACTCGACGTCGTACTCGTTCGCGACGCCCTTGATCTCTTTCCTCAGCGCGTTCGCCTCCTCGACCAGGGACTCCCATCGAGCGATGTCGAAGCCCCGCTCGGTGTACAGCTGGTGCTGGCGGTGGGACACGGTGATGTGCAAGGCGGAGCGGTAGGAGACCTCTCTGTTGTGCCAGAGAAAGTAGAGGTAGCCGAGGATGATTGTCGAGAGGCCTGCGAGGTACTATTCGGCTGCTGTCAGCCACGCTCGTTTTACCGAACGATAGCAGAGCGGGAGAATCGCATGGGAACTTACGGTGATGGGCTCCATAGTATCCCAGCCGTAGTCGGTCCGGAACGTGAAGTGGTAGATGCTCGCCCACCACGCCACGAGGATTCCAAATCCGCCGATGGAAAGCCGTTGCGCACTGCGGTTCGCAAGCCTGTCGCACTCTCTCTTGATCTTTGCCATGCCATCAAGTTGCTTCGCTGTCTTGCGCAGCCTGACGCGCAAGTAATGCGTTCGATCGCTGAAGCTGGGGACGCCGACTCTGATCTGGTTCCTCGCGCCCTCGATCTCCACAGCAAATTCCCTACCGCGTGCGGCATCGCGGATGAAATCTCCGATCTCGGTTGAGCTCGACCAGCGCACGAATTTCCTCTCCTCCTTGCCCTTCGGCGTCTCCCGTCCGAGTCCAGAATATGTCTCGATGCCTCCCTCGCCTGGTCCGCCACGTAGCGAGTTGGCGACATTAAGATTCTTCAACTCATCCTTATCCACCTTTCCTGTGCTCACCAGCTTCCCCTCCACCATATGTTCATCCGTCCCCTGCTCCTCTCGTTCCTCTTCCGCCACCTCCAAATCCTCCTGATCCATCTCATCCGGATTCGTATTTCTCCCGTACTCTTCTTGCGCCGAGCCCTCGGCCCAAAACCACACGTCGGGCACTTTCTCCTCGCCGGTCTTGGATTTTATCATTGGGAGTTCGGCTTGTATGAGTCGCTCGACATAGGAGAGTGGTTGTCGAGGGTGCACCAACAGGGCGAGCGGCTCGAATCGCCCGATATCTTTGCGGTGGGTGGGTTTGTCCAGGGCGGGGAGGGGGAGGATGAGCTTGAGGAGGTGGGAGGGGGTCGTAAGAAGCTTGCCTACAACAGAATCGATCAGAATTTTGAAATAGAAGGCCAACAACCAGAGAGAAGAGAATATGACGCCCTACCTTTGGGCATTTCTCTGCCGCTCCGCAGCTTCCTAATAGGCGGCTGCTCAGGCCCCTCCCGATGCCACGGTGTTCGCGTTTGCTTCTCTTTCGCATCGCCAAAAGCATAATTTATTTGCCCATCTTTGGTCGTCTCGCCTTTTTCTCGTAGTTCTATGCCCTTTCTGTTCAGCTCTTTCGCCTGGTCTGCATATTTCTGGTCTTTCACCTTCTCTTTTGATGGCCTGTCAGCTGAGGAGAAATCATCTGAGGAGAAAGTGCGCATAGAAGCTCCTAAGCTTTTTGGGCCCCAAGAGTAATTGCAAGATGAAGCCAATAGAAGCTGTGCTGGCCCTGTCCTGAAGCTGTTAATGGCACGACGTTCGAGATCCCGAGAGACGGACGCTTTCAGCACCAACGATGTGCATTTCATGATGCACCAGAAGATTCGTGAAGGAGCGGGACTTCAAGGCCGTGCCTACATGATTGACTCAAAGAACAGATAGAATATATATAAATCAAAGCTAGAGCTCTAACGTCTACCAACCAGTGATCTGCCAACCCCAGTGTTCTCTAGGTCGATGGTTACGTCATATGCTTGGCGTTGTGGTCAAGAATGCCATAGACGCGGTTGTCGCGCTTAGCTGCCCCAGAAATGCAAGACTTGACAACCACATCTCGACATAAGCGCGGCGACAACCACCAAAACACACTTCCATCACAGCTTTTGCTGTGAGTATATAGAGATCATCAGCCACTTGCACATGGCAAATCCAGGGTGCAGATATGATATAAAATTAAAAAGAGACAAAAAGACAAAAAAGTAATTTGTAGTAATCATTGAAGGACTGAAACCTTGAAGGTGCTGGATGAAGGCAACAGCCCAGGAATGGAACCTGGTACAATGAGTATACAATGTAGATCTACACTGTAAGAGACTGGGGAACTCTTGAAGTTATCAGGTGAGGATAACAGCTCAGGGATGAGAACCTGATGCAGTGTGGATGGGTTTTTTTGGGGGGCGGGGACTTGAACCCGAGGGCAATCGGTCAAGATCCGCAGTCTGATTATAGGCATAAACGCTTAAAGGGACAACGCCCAATAGAGTTCCAGATTCGCCATTCGCCCTTATTTGGGTTGAGAGGGAGGACTTATCTGGCATGATAACCTTAGGAAATCGGTTGGTGAATTTCCCACAGCCTCAGGGAATAGATGGGAGTCCCAACTGCCCTTTTCTCTGCTCAGTGTTCAAGTACAGAGTTGACAGTAACTAAGTGCTTGTTTTGCTCCCCACCGTAATTGGCGCATATTGCTTATTAATTTCCGAATCTATATTTCCACTCACTCCCTTTTCTAACCCTTCTTTCTGTTAACATCACAAACCCTAATCCTTCCTCCCACACACCCACCATTTATTTCCATTCTGGAAATCCCAACCAACCAACTCACCAACCAACCCGCACCATCCCCTCCACCAGCACCGCCATGGCCTTCGACGCCTCCAAGAACCTCATCCCCGTCCCCCTGCACATCTACACGCGCATCACGGCCCCGGCGCCGCGCGCCCTCAAGATCCCCAAGTGCCGCCACGGCGGCTTCAACCGCGTCCGCCTCCGAAACGTCACCTACCTCACGTTCTGCTACGAGATGGAGAAGCTCAACCGGCCCCTCGTCATCGACCGCCGCGAGATGGAGATCGCCTGGGCCGGCTTTCTCTTGAAGTTCTTCCGGCTGTGGGAGGGCGACGAGCAGGCGCGCATCAGGAAGGGGAAGCGGCTGGAGGAGGGAGAGCCGACGTGGAAGGACCAGTGGGAGGCGCTGAAGACGGCGTTCAGAGATGTGGGTTTCTGCTTTTCCGTTCTGGGCGCTTGCTTGCTTGCTCGCTTGCGTTGCTTTTCTAGGACTTTGATGCTTCGATCCGTCATCATCAGATCTCGCGAACGGCTGCTCAAGGAAGACGCATCGGAATGACGAAGCCGTGGGGATAGGACGCTGACAACGAGTGCAGATGAGCTCGGCCCACACACACAAGTACTACTGGAAGCCCCTCCCAGCCAAGCTCGGCGTCCCCGATCTCGACATCAGCGTGAGTATCCCCCTCGCAGCGCCCCTGCTCCCTCCCGTCTTCCCAAAGCACCCCAGCTGACACCCGCATCGCACAGGTGATCCCGTTGACGCAGTGGGCCGGCCGCCGCCGCCGCCCCTACCGCGGCGAGCACGCCTCCGAGGCCGCGTACGCGGCGGACCTGGCGGCGTGGGAGGCGGAGTGGCGGGCGGAGAGGGAGGAGATCGAGTTTGCGGAGCTGGAGAAGTACCTCGGCTTCTACGAGAGGGAGTTTGAGAGGAGCGAGGAGGCCGAGCGCCAGGCCGAGCGCCAGATGGCCCGGTTGGCTGACGAGGTCGCCGGCATCAACGTCCAAGCTGGGGGCTTGGCCGAGGAGGGGGAGGACGGAGATCGCGACGTGGAGATGGGGGCGGAAGTCCAGGCGGAGGGCGTGGCCGGGGAGGAGGAGGCGAGGGAGGATGCGGACCGGGATGTGGAGATGCTGTGAGCGGTTCGAGGAGGCGGAGGAGCCGGCGAGTGTGGTGTACGAGATCGGTCGCGGAGTGTTGTTCTTGTACGAGTAGCGGAGACCTGTATAGAGGCACGAGGATCATTGCCAGCACACACCACGGATCGCAGGGCAACTGACTGACTGACACCGCTAAAATGATTCGATAAAAATATAAAAATATAAAAATACCAGACCTCCCTCCTAATCCTATCGTCCCAGCTAATCATACACCCCGCCCTGTCCGTCCGTCCCCTCTACTCCGACACCCACACGGCGGCCATGCCCATCCCGGTCCCAATGCACATACTGCTCACGCCGACCCGCTTCCCCTCCCTCTTCAGCCCATTCAGCAGCGTGCTGACCTGCCTCGCGCCCGTGCAGCCCAGCGGGTGCCCGAACGCGATCGCGCCGCCGCCGGGATTGATCTTCGCCGCGTCGAGCCCGAGCTGCTCGATGCACCAGACGCACTGGCTCGCGAACGCCTCGTTGATCTCGTAGATGTCGACCTCGTCCTTGCTGATCCCCGCCTTCTCCAGCGCCAGCGGGATCGCCGCCCACGGGCCCGTGCCCATCAGCAGCGGCGCCACCCCGACCACCGACGCCGTCACGTACTTGCCGATGATGCGCTGCCCCAGCCGCTGCGCCGTGCTGCGCTTCATCAGCAGCACCGCCGCCGCCCCGTCGCTGATCTGCGACGCGTTGCCGCCGTGGATCGACCCGTCCTTGGCGAACGCCGGCTTGATCCTGCCCAGGCTCTCGGCCGTCACGCCCGCGCGGATCCCGTCGTCGCGCGACACGATGATCGACTCCCACGCCTCCGTCTTGGGGTTCTCGTACCGCACCGTCAGCGGCACGATCTCCTCGTCGAACCAGCCGGCGGCCTGCGCGCGCGCCGCCTTCTGGTACGACGCCGCCGCGAACGCGTCCTGCTTCTGGCGGTTGATGTGGCGGTCCCGGGCCATCTGCTCCGAGAGCACGCCCATGGACACCTTGCACTCCTTGGCCTCCGGGTGCGACTCGAGGAGCTCCGAGAACTCGGACACGGCGCCTGGTCTGCCAGAGCCCGTCTGTCAGTGCTTGCTTGGCTCGGGGAGGGGAGCGGAGGGGGAGACGGAAGACGTACCCGTAGTTCGACGACATGGACTCCACGCCCGCACCGACGCCGATCTCGATCATCCCCGCCGAGATGGCATTCGCGATATCCACACACGCCTGCAGGCCGCTGCTGCACTGGCGATTCAAGCTCCTCACGGCCGTGGTGTCGGGGAACCCAGCCGCGAGGGCGGCGGCGCGGAACTCGGTGGCGCCGCCGCCGGGCGCCAGCACGGAGCCGACGGCGATGTCCTGCACGAGCTTGGGGTCGATGCGCGAGCGCGCGATCAGGGCCTTGAGCGCGCCGACGACGAGGTCCGCGGCGGCCGTGTCCTTGAAGCCGCCCTTGCCGCCCTTGGTGAAGGGCGTGCGCAGCGCCGCCGTGATGACGATGTCGTCGGGGTTCTTCTCGAGGAGCTTGGCCAGGCCCGTGGGCTGCAGGTGGCCGGCGACCTGGGTGGCTCGGGTTTGTGCTGCGAGGGACGTTAGGTTAGGGCTTCCCTTCTGACGTCACTGTGCTGTTGGAGGGAGGGGTGGCTTACCAGAAGACATCTTGGGTATATGGTAACGACGAAACGAGATGGCGATTTGGCTTCTTGCAGGTATGGATGTGGTGGACGAGCAGAGGTTCTGGAGAATCAAAGCAGCAGCAAGAGCGCAACTTATTAGAAGAGAAGGCCGGATTACATGCTTGTTTGCGGTCGGGGGTCCGGTCACAGTTATGCCGAGGCTTGCGAGACGGGCTTGCGATTGGTGGGGGATGCGATGAATGCGGGTTAGCGGCCAGGATTGTTGTGGAGTGGCCGTTCACATGCCAGAGAGGGCGATTGTCACGAGCGAGAGCTGGAGACGTCACGAGGATGGAACTGGAGGGAGATGAAGTAGCCGGAGATGATATCGTAATCAGGAAAATGGAAATCTGGGAAATCTTTGTGATCCTGGAGATATGACATATTATTAACTGTTCGAGGGTTACGGCTCTGGAGGTCTGGGTGCTGAGGAGCTTACTCGTTGCAATCACATGCACACTCTGAGTGTGCTCGTTGATGCACAATCTTTGTAGAGAAGAGATGAGCTCGAATTATTTATACTTGGGTATCGCAGTACTGCTTTTCCACCTCACGGTCATGCAAATTCAATATCGACGACTTCTTCCAAACTCCCAATTCATAGCGGAGCGCTTCAAATCCTTAAACCAAACCCTCATTCCAATACTTTCAGAAAACCCAACGTCAGCCAATGGTGATCCAGCGATGACCCAGAAAACTAAAGTTCCTCGAAATGCATATGCTCCAAACTGCTCCAATGCTCGATCCAAACAAACTGATGCCAAGGAACTTTGTGGTATCGAAAACAATGCTGATGAACCCGTCGCAATGCCGCTTGATGAGATATCCCTGGGAAAAAACCTTCGTAAAATGCTGCTGAACCTTGCGTTTAATCGTTCGTTCGTCAAAACGCCCGTCCAGCGCCCTCGGGATATCCAATGCTTCCAATGCTTCGCGTTCAAAAATCATAACCCGCGCGCTCAAATGCTATCCTTTCTGTCGTACGTACGCCCAGCGTGCTCCGTTCGTATATTGTTCGAAATCAAGCGCCCAATGTGTCCAGCACAAACGCCAGACTCAGCGCTTGAACATGTATAGTCCGTACATCCCGCCGACTTCCGCCTGTGCCACGGGCACCTTTCTCATTCCCCAGTATGTCGCGCCCATCTTCCAGCTACGCGCTCCGTCGTCGTGGTCTTTCTGGCCACTCATGTCTCTCACGAGCCATCCACGTCTCCCTGCCTCCTTCACGACCCATCCTGCCTGCTTGAACATTCGCTCGCGGTCGAGGAAACGATCGTAGACCTTCTGGCACACCTCAATGACCTCCAGAGGAAGGGAGTTTTCGTCCAGAGTGGTCGTCGTGCGTCCAAAGAGCTGTCCGAAATCAATCTGGTCAGTTTGGAAATCAGAGATGTCAATGTAGCGGAGCGCATGTGGTGTCCAAGCTGCGAGTTCCTCCTGCTTATCGTCGGATGGCTTGCGTAGGAGAGGCGACAGGTCTGCATACGAGAGGTTGCGACCAAGTCCGAGCTCCTCAACATGCTTGGTCAATGGAGCGAGAAGAGGGATGTGGCTGAGGTCCATGTTGCTTCCTTTCAGGGTGAGCGACTTCAGCGTGGATGGAAGGATAGAGAGAAGTGCCGTAACATGGTGGGCCTCCAGAAGCCCAGAGCTCTTGGCGTCCATGTGAAGGTTGAGGTAGACGAGCTCCTTGGCAGCTGGATGAGTACCGAGGAACTTCACGACTGCGTCACCAGAGAGCGACTGGCACTTGCTCAGGTTCAAATGGGTCAGTCTCGCCGTCTCGGGAATAGATGCCAAGGCCTTATCTGTGATTCTTGTATGACAGGCATCCAAGTGAGTGAGCCTCGCGAGTCGAGGGAGGATGGTTTCGAAGACAAGGGCAGGAAGGATGGTGCATTCGTGGAAGCTCAGGCGAGTGATTGACATGGACCCTGGCAATTCAGCGGCGTTCGTGCCTCTGACAAGGGCCATCATCGAGTCCCGGAACGCCGCTGAGGACGCAGCGCAGAAGTCGATGGCGCGAAGTGATGGCATGCTGAAGAGCTTTCGGAGAACATCGGCACTGAGTTCCTCGTCGACGTGTTCCTGTGCGAGGAACTCGCGTAGGTTTGGCAGAAGCTCGAGGCATTCCAGCAATGTCTGAGGAGTCAGATTCTGCGTCTCGGCCCTCTGGCGTGCGGTGATGCCGGCTCCGGTCGGGTTGAAGTGAGAAAAGTCGAGTCGTCTGACGATCGTACCCAGGGATGGATACTCCTTGATGTGATGGAGTAGCTTGCGGAAGACGGTAGAGTGAGGGATGGTGACCTGCTTGTAGAGGGTGGCCAATGTGGTGGAATGGAGTGCACGTGACGTTAGGAGAAGTGACATCAAGTCGACGTTTCGTGGTTGAAGTCCATTTGGTGGGATGTCTGCGACCATCTGGTCGATAATGGAGCCTGTATACACATTAGTATGACGTGTTGTGGCAGAAACTATGGTTGACGAGACTTACCGAGTAATTCAGTTGGCAGCAACTCCAGCGGTGCTTGACCAGCAGCATATGCGCAGGGCTTGCTAGGTCTGCGCTTCACGACCTGTGGAGTCGGCTCCCAGGTAAAGCCCTTGTTGTTGAGCAGTCTCAGATCGCTGAAGCTTCTGCTGGCCATCTTCCCCCTCACAGGAATCTCCTTCCAGCCTCGGAAGCCGTCACAGGGGCAAACGAAGGCGTGAAGTTGAGAAGCCGGGTTCGTGAGCGGCGCCATCAGAACAGTAGCCATGGGTTTGGATGAAGTCTGCAAGGCAGATGGATCTTCGAGTGGGTTGGGGGAAATGATAGAAGTAGGCGACGGGACCGAGTCCAGATCAGAATCGTCGTCGATGGCGTCCTCGGAGTAGAGCTGTGCATAGGACGAGGTCCTCGAGTCGAGGAAGGATTGAGCGACAGCACTTCTGTCTTCTTTGAAGGAGGCAAACGACGTTCTCTCCTCTCGATCTGGAGTGAAAGTGGCAGGCTCGGTGATCTTCCTCAAGGTCTCCTCACGCAGTGGCATCTGCCTCTCTCCGCGCAGCTTCGCTCCAGGCGACAGCGCCACCATGGTCGTTGAAAGGGCCATTTCCCAACAGAGGGAAATGTCTGGCTGTATGTAGCAGTTATGTTATGTGCTGTCGCTGTTCCCCTCTCGATGGTCTAATTAATGCCAGTGCCAGCGTCAATGACAATGCCAATGCCAATGCCAATGCCAATAGTAGCAGGTGGTAGTGACAGAGGGATGATCAGATGGTTGTTGTTGGAAGGATGGACAGACAGCACGCAATAATGTCGTCTCTCGTCTCGAAATTGAACAAAGAGACCAAAAAAGAAGCTGTTAGTCACTCTTTGGTCTGTCTTAGTCAAGGATATGCAGAGTGAATGCGGGGAAGAGTGTCAGAGATGAGAGAGAACCTGACGACCTTTTCGGGAAGGATGGATCCAATGTTGGGCAATCAGTTATCAATTGTAACTCTGGTAATGGTATGAGTGAAGGGGGGAGGGAGCGGCAGTGAATACAGTAGAGGAGATGTGTGTATATGTGTGTATATGTGTGTATTCACTGGTGTTGGCTGTGTTGACTCTAGGTGCTTCATTCACAAAACAGGTACAGGATTACCGTGATTTGAAGAATTAGAAGGGATGGAGTGGTAGAGAGAGAGTAGAGGAGAGAGTAGAGGAGAGTAAAGTAGACCAGAGCAGAGTCGAGGTAGAGCAGGTGCCAGCGAAGATATTTGCAGTTACAGGACGGCAAATATGGACTATGGACAGGACAGTACCTAAGGAGAGTGTTAGGAGAGTGTTAGTAGAGTGTTAGTCATGAAAACCGGCTCTCTTGTTTGAAGCTTGGAGGCGGATGCTGAGGACATTTTCGACCAGACCGACCAGACCAACCAGACAAGGTTCGTGACGTGCGGCTCGGTGGATTATCCGCGCCGATACTCGCCCCTTAGCTCGCCTCAGGAGAAAATTGCAGCATTTTTTCCCTTTTTCCCTTTTTCCCTTTTTGCCTTTTTGCCTTTTTGCCTTTTTGCCTTTTCGCTTTTCCCTTTTTCCCTTCTGCCAGGCTCCGAGTCAGGTACACTAGAATGCTCCAGCACGCACTAGGGCATTAGCAGGGCGTCGTGGTGTTGGTAGTGGTGTTGGTAGGGAGAGCGAGCTATGGCGAACAACACCACTACGCCCTCTTCCTAGTATTCAAAGGGGTAATGGAAATGCCACAGCGTCCAATCGCACACTGCTGCTGCGAGCATGGTCAGGAGTCGGGAGTCAGGAGTACACGGTGCTCTGCCTCTAAAGTAGTCACACCGTTGTTGACGGACAATATTAATGAAGACGGCGTCCGCGTGTGATGTCATCCCATTGCACTCCATTCCATTTCATTGTATTGGCATTATTTCTGTCTCTGTCTCTGTCTGCTGTCTGCTCTCATCTGTCGTCGTCGTGCCTCGTGACACGCATCGGCCTTTCCATTTGCTCCCTCCCGCCTGTGTCAGACTGTGTCAGACTGGCAATACCAATCACGTGGCATATATGGCATATATGACACATATGCCACATATGCCACAAAGCACACGGCTCGGTTGGCATCGGAAGGAATTACTGTACCTGTATACAGGTATACCTGTATACCACACAGGTACACGTACTTCGTACTTCTTCCGTTCCCGTCCAACCACCAACATCATTTCGATATTTCCATGAGGTAATGCCATACTATACATACCTACATTGAGCACAATTGGAATCGCCATCCACAGCCCCTATTATGTATTGGCCTCCTGGTCATTTCTCATTTACTCCTCATTACTCATCACTCCTCATTACTCCTCATCACACCTCATCACTCCTCATCACTCATTACTCATTACTCCTCATCACTCCTCATCCCAACAGCGCACGGCAGAATCGGTCTGACGTCTGACGACTGGCATCTGACGTCTGACAGATCATGCCATCGCGAGCGCCAAACGACCAACTCCGCGGAGCTCGACGAGGCTATGGCATGGCATGGCCACGACCTCGTAGGATACACCACATCACATCGTGAGTCCTTGACGACAAGACACTCTACAGTACATACCACAGCGGCCCACCATCGATGAGGCTGAGAAGACATGTCGTTGAGTGCCTGGCAAAAGCAACTCGAAAAGGAAATATCGGGCGCGGCCATCTCCGTTGATCTTCATCGTCGTCGTTGTCCTTTCTCAAGGGACGACGTCCAAGTGGTAATCCGGCTTTCCAATAATGCTCATAGGACATGCATAGCTAGTAGAATGTATTAAGATGCAAATTGGTACATACATATATACACAATATATCAGGATGCACAGGTACATACATACCTATATATGTACAATAGATCAAGACGCACCTAGCTCTACCCCCCTATCCCTCTAATCGTGAACACAAGGCTGTCCCCTCATCTCAGGCCTGCTCCCCCCCCCTTCCCTTCATTTCTTCAACAACCCACTCTCGCACGCGAGGCTCCAAAAGCAACTTCTCCACAGCCATGCATGTACATCTGTACATATATCTCGGCGTCGCGCGATCGTCAGCACGAACATCACGCACGACACCATGGCACCTCGCTCGCAAGGTTCCTTCGTCGTCGCTCGAGCCAAGCAATCGTGTGCGCATGCTTCGCTGTTTCCGTTTTCGTCCTGTGCTGTCTATCACGTGAACTCCTCGATCACGCGAGCTGGAGCTGTCGCTATCACGTGAACCCTTCCTGAGATCAGGACATTGGTGATGGAGATTTGGATGTATTCGAGCTATCTTGTATTTGAATTGTATTGTATTGTATTGTATTGTATTGTATTGTATTGTATTGTATTGTATTGTATTGTATTGTATTGTATTGTATTGTATTGTATTGTATTGTATTGTATTGTATTGTATTGCATTGCATTGCATCGCATCATACTCCACAAGTGCTACATCCGCCATCCAACCCCACCTACCTCACGGCGCCCTCCCTCTTCAGCTCCGCAATCTCCTCCTCGCCCAGCCCCAGCCCACACAGCACCTCGTCCGTATGCTGCCCCAGCACCGGCGGCGCCGTCCGGATCCCCGGCCGCGCCTCGCTGTACTTCACGGGCGTGTTCACCATCTTGATCGCGCCGCAGTACTCGTGCTCCACCTCCACCACCATGCCCCGCGCCCGCACGTGCCGGTGGTTCAGCGTGTCCTGCACGTCGTTGACCGCCGCGTACGGCAGCCCCTTCCCCTCGAACTCCTCCAGCCACTCCGCCGTCGTCCGCCGCATCGTGATCTCCTCGATCGCCGCCTCCAGCACGTCGCGGTTGCGCACCCTGTCGGCGTTCGTCGCGAACCGCGCGTCGGCCGCCCACTCCGGCCGCCGCAGGCCCGCGCACAGCACGCCGAACAGCCGGTCGTTGCCGCCGCCGAACAGCACGTCGCCGTCGGCCGTCCTGAAGCTGCGGTACGGCACGATGCTCGGGTGCGCGGTGCCCCAGCGCCCGGAGTCGCGCGCGCCGCTGACCAGCGCGCTGCTCGCCAGGTTCGACAGCGTCGCCACCTGGCAGTCCGACAGCGCCACGTCGATGTGCTGTCCGCGGCCCGTGCGCGCCCGCGCCAGCAGCGCCGCCAGGATCGCGTTGCTCGTGTACAGCCCCGTCGTTAGGTCCGTCACCGCCACGCCCACCTTCACCGGCGGCCCGTCGCGCGCGCCCGTGATGTGCATCAGCCCCATCTCGGCCTCGACCATGACGTCGTAGCCGGCGCGGGAGGAGTAGGGGCCCGTCTGGCCGTAGCCCGTGATGGAGGCGTAGATGAGGGAGGGGTTGAGGGCGTGCACGGTCGCGTAGTCCATGTTGTATTTCGCGAGCGAGCCGGGGAGGTAGTTCTCCACGAGGATGTCGCAGGTGGGGATGAGCTTGTGCAGGAGGGCGACGCCCGAGGGGTGTTGGAAGGAGAGGCCGAGCGATTTCTTGTTACGGTTTACCTGGGGTTTGTTAGGAAAGCCGAGAAGGGACTGGGGAGAGGGATGGAGATCCTTACGGAAAGATAATATGCACTTTCACCTGGCCCTTCCTTGCCGGATTCGGGGGAGTAGGCGGCGTATGGTGGACCCCAAGCTCTTGTGTCGTCGCCCCTTGTGGGATGTTCGACTTTGATAACCTCTGCTCTGCGCTGGCCGTCAGTTCTTGCTCAACTGACCTTGCTTGACCTGAGCTGGAAGCTAGTTTGTGTCCCGCGTGCTGTTCTCGGAAGATTCACATACCCCAGATCTCCCAGGATTTGCGTGCAGTACGGCTACTCTCCATCAGCGCTCTTCCCCAACACATCTCGTAGGACAAAACTCACGCCAGCCAGTACCCTCGTCATATCCAGCACCCTGATCCCCTTCAACGGCAACGCCCCGTCATCGGCGGCCGCCGCCGCCGTTGTCGCCAGTGTCCTCCTCGAGGCGCAGGCGCTGCGGATTCTCGATTTCGACGCCGCAGCAAAGGCATTTCGCCGGCAGACAACTCCAAGGCTTGCTAACTGGGACATGATTGGGGATATTGGGTGTTATTGGGCATGTGGGAGGCAGAGGGAATGGGCGAGATGCGATTGTTATATCCCGATTCCCCCGCGAGCGTCCCCACAGTCGTCCGTCCCCACACGAGGCTGAGGGTGGGTGGGGCAGGGGTTTGCCGAGGATGCGGGAGGGACGAGGCTACGATCGGAGGACCCCTGCCGGCGAAACGAATGTTCTCATCTTAAACTGTTTTCTTTCAATGCAAACACAATGCTATCATTTTCCTCATTCTATTATCCTCATCCCTTATTTCAGACAAATTCCTGTTTCTCTCGGCAACAAAAATTATTTCCCCTATGGTTGTCGAGTCTCGATATCAGCAGACGCATCGCGAGCATCCCGGCCCACTAGAGAGATTAGCGTCGGTAGCCCGCGCCCTAGACGCGCTTTATCGCACCCGCACCACCGGCGCTATGCGCGGTCTACAACGCCGGAAGACATATATATAAAGGTGAGGGGAGAACCGCGTTGTTGGATGCAGATCGGGAGAGAAATTCGTCGCAGGCCAACTAGGTTGGCTTGGAAATTGGTCAAGAGGCGCAGGGCTGTCTGTCGCTGTGATCGCAGCGACGGAGGGTTCCTAAAGGACCTCATTCACCTCTCCGTCAACGGTAAATATACGTCCCCATTGCTCCTCGCTATACCAACTGTTCTTTTTCATCCATCTGAAGCAGATCAAGAAGGCTCTTAACCATCACGGATATGCCTGCTCACAACTTGTGGTGAATCCTTCAAGATCGACGCTTCGGCGCGAAGAAGAATAGGTCTATTACTGGCGGTAAGAATCTCTTGTTCGCTGTTGCTTCATAATGCCATTGATTCTTCATCCTCCTGGTTTCTCTGCTGTGCTCTCTGAAGCGGAACAAGAGCATTGTTTATATTATTTGTTGATTTCTCATATTAAACATCTATTTGGACGGTGAGTGAACCAGAATGCTGTTCACTCACCTTGGAGATCTGCTGCTGTTTTGAATACGACAGGCCAGGCTTGAAAGCCATTCGAATCTTCCTGAGGAGTTTCATTTTGGGACAAAAAGGTAGAGGATGCTGCTTTCTTGCCACTATGCACTTATCTCACTGCTGGGATATTTCACTAGGGGCAATTTCACTGTTTTATGTCTTCTTGATGCTGGATGCATTGGTCTAACGATGGCCATTTTTGTGATGTTGTGTTATCCCTCTAGAGGGCAGCTCGAAACTTATTCCTCTTCTGCTTGTGCATTGGACCTATCTGATACCAGATGCATTGTCGGCGTCACTTCTCAGTCCTTCGACCAGCTGCTGCTGTGTCTCCAAGGCCTGATATACAGTGAACAGTTCCTCCTCCAATTCTTATTTTATCTTCTCGCCGTCACTTCTCAGTCCTTCGACCAGTTTGCGCACATAGACAGTAAGTTACGCACCACGGAGCGTTTCTTTATATCTTTGATGACTCGATTTCACCGTAGATTGTGGACATGCAACGTAATATTTGCGAATTAGGAAGAACTTACCATTCTTTCATCCTTTATATTGATGAAATCCTACACGAAGAGGGGATGAAAAATGAAAGAAATACACAGAAAGAATGTCTGACTTACCGTGTAGTGTCATCAATCCTCCATCAACTCCCTCATCTTCCTCTTCTCTCTTTCCATCCTCCTCGCCAACAAATTCTCCAAAATCGCCGCCCTATTCTCCCTCACCCACCCGCGATAAAACTCCGCCGTCTTCCTTTCCCCAATCAACTCCAGCAGTTCAACCAAATTCAACCCTCCCTCTGGCTTCGTCTCCTGCACTGCCAGCTCCTGAATCAACAACGCCGTAATAGCCGCCGTATCAACATTCCTCGCAAAATCCACTAGCGCAACCACCGCCCTCGCCCACGCCACCACCCTCTCCCCATTCAGCGTCCCCTCATGCTGGCGAAACTCAACCGTCTTCTTGGTCCCCGCCTTGCCCTCCTTGCCATCGAGCAGATTCTCCAATTTATACGCATGATAATGATCCCTCTTCGCGAGCCACTCCACCAATTCCCCGACACTCTGCATCGCATAGATCCTCGCCACGGCCTGCGCATCCGTCAGCGTCACCCACTTCATCAATCCCCTGCTGAAGTACTTCCGCTTGCCCCTCAGGGAGCTGCAGAAAAGAGCAGCCTCGTCCGACGTGCGGTCGGACGGGTGCAGCATGTGGATCTGCGGCTCGAACGTCCACAGCAGCGCCATCAGGTTCTGCAGCTCGCGCAGCGCCAGCCCGTCCGCGCCGTTGCCGACGTGCACGTGCAGCCCGCAGGAGCTGTTGACGTTGACGCGGAAGCGGCGCGTGAGCGTCTGGCAGACGAGGAGCACCTCCTTGAAGGCGACGTCGACGGCGTGGAAGGCGGGCGAGGCGACCTCGACGCTGTACCAGTCGTAGACCCTCTGCGGATGGTCGTCCGCCAGCTCCGGGCCGAAGACCGAGACGTCGCGCTTTACTTCCCAGCCGTGCAGGTGCTCTTGTGCGGACTCGGAAGCGGGGTCGGGGATGGTCTTGTTGGTTTGGAAGAAGGCGTGGGCGGAGACGCCGATGGAGTGGAGGGCGTTGGTGATCGCCATGGAGATGGCGGCGTGGATTTTGTAGTCTACGTGGTCGCGATGTTCGAGTGCTATGTTTTCGATGTTGGGGACGGGGGTTTCGAGGATGCCGGTGGCTTGACGGGGGTCGCTGGGGTCGGGGTCGGGGACGGAAGAGGGGAGGATGGCGATGGTGAATTCGAGCTCGACTCCGAAGGTGAGTACGGGACGGCCGGCCATGTTGGAAGAGGAATGGGGTGAAAAGGGGTGAATGGTGTGGCCTGTTGCCGAGAAAAAAGACGATACTTACCGTGAACTCTAGGAGGAAATTATCTCGTCCTGATATCTGATCTGGTTGTAGAATGAGAGATGAGGAATATGGTAAATGTATATAAGGAGCGACGCCTTTGTTCATTTGTATGAAACATTAGGGCAATTGCCGTTGTCCGAAGACCTGAACAATACCTTGTTCAAGAACAAGTATATCCCTTGACGAAGAAATCCAAAGGTGCAAGATATACTAACAAAGGAATTTAAATACGCTCCTTGATTATCGCAATGCCATTCGGAACAGACAGAATAGTCGCATTTCTAGCAGCGGGCCAGCAGAGCCATTCCATGCTCCTGACTGACCTTACGGTAGACGAGCAGAAACGACAAATGAAATCCTCGCTGACTGGTATAAATATGTTTACATTAGCCTGTGAATCTTCATCAACAGCAAATGCTAAATTCTTTCAACAGACCACACGGAGAATGCTTTCCTGTTTAAGCTGCTTCATACAGAAGCTCATCTCTTACAGTCTTTGCAGAACAGTAAACTCACAGCTCGAGCTTTTTTCACGTCAGCAGAAAGCAAGAACTGATAACAAGACTATCAACAACAGCAGAAATAGCATCACAGCAGGGCTGAAGTTCAATAGCAAAACATAGCAGAGCAACTCAAGTCATCAACGGATGCAAGCCATCCCTCTCAACCATCCATCCACAGCAAGGAGAGGGCCGACAGCCAAAGACGCCGCCATAGCACCCGGGGCTCTTTGAGTTGCTTTATTTTCCTGTTCCTCTGTTCCAGCAAAGTGGAGAGGTTATATATCCCAACGGATGGAAGGCATGGAAATCTTCCCCTTCCCCTTCGTCTATTATCTTCCCATCTCCTTCTTCTCTGATCAAAGTGCTTGGTTGGATTTCAGGTTTGAAGACTGCTGTCGTCGATGACCTTGAGGGATGGCGCTGTGGAGGATGGATGGGAAGCTCGGAAACATAATTGGCAGCCCTGCTAGAGAGGGCAGGCGGAATAGAAAAAGGGCGGTCATGACTGATTGATATCTTGAAAGAAAGAAGGGTCGGAAAAAAACAAATGTCGCAGAGAAATCAGAGCTAGTAACTAACAGCGCCGCAAAAGAAGAGAAGAGGAACGACGGTAGATATGAACAGATAAAGCAAATACATAAATTGACAACAGACTTTTATTCCACCTATCTATCTCTAGATAATACCAAAATCCCCACGTCCATCCTTTTGCACCCCAATGAAAATCCTCCCATTCGATCCCTCCAACCCATCTTTTGTCAACACCCCATCCCATACATCTTACTATTCCGTATTATCTCACTCCTCCTCCTCAGCCTTAGAAATCTCCTCCACCTCCTTCAGCTCACTCTCCTTCGGGATCTGTGCACCCTTCACCTTCTTTGCCGTCTCGGCCGGGCCGCTGGTCTCCGCCGTCTCATCGGCGGCCTCCTCCTCCACCTCCTCTTCCTCTTCCTCAACCTCTTCCTCCTCAGCCTCTTCTTCCTCCTCTTCTTTAACGTCGCCGTTCACCACTGCTTCGGTCTTGCGCTTCTTGACGCGTGGCACGACTTCTGCAGATTGTCAGCGCCGCTCTCAGTTGCTGCGAAGAGAGAAGTGTATAATAAATTATAATGAATACACCAGTGATGATGAGCGATACTTCGCAGCACTGATCTTCGCACAGGAAAGGACGGCCTGCAAGCGAGGCAGTGTAACAGAATCAAGTATAGGAATAGAAAAACCGTACTTTCAATCTCCTCCTCCTCAATCCCCTCCTCCTCCTCAATTCCCTCCTCCTCCTCCTCCTCCTCAGACTCCTCATTACTTGCTAGCTCCTCAGGCTCGGAGTCTTCATACCTATCCAACGCGTCAGCTCTCGTCCGGCTAAAGACGATGATGTCACAGCCTCCCCACGCATCTGGCGCAAAACCATCGATCACCGTCCCTCACAAGTGAATTGCATCGTCCCTTGCTCCAATTGAAGCCGTCCCGCATCGCGGTGACAAATAAACGCGGATAATAAAGACGGGGCACTCACTCCTCTTCCTCCTCACTCTCATCCGATGGCAGCGCAACCAATTCCTCATCCTCAGCCTTCCTCTTGCGTGTTGACATCTTCAGCTCTCAATTGTTCTCAAAGTCGAGATATAAGCTTATAAATGACCCCAAGGCGACGCGGCGATGAGAACGATGTGTTTTGATGATGGTAGTGATGGAGACGTGGCGCGATTTGAAGGGAAGAGGAGGGTGGTTTGGGGGGAGTTCCCTCATCATTATGAGCTGTAAGCAATGGAGGGAGCTTGGACCTCCATTGTGCCGCGGAGCTCTGGCGAATCGTTGCGCGCGCCGGGTCAATGCGAAGGAAGCGAGGCTGTCGTAGGCGCTAAACTGCTTTGGGGGGAGGGCGCTGGCAGTGTGACGATCGCTCTCCATGATCATTATCATGGTGATGCAAGGGATCGCAGGGTCGTTGCGGTGAAATATGTAGTATGTAGTCCTTTGTAAGGATGCAGCATGAGATCGCAAAGATTTGGAAGATTGCATCTCGAGATTGTCCTGGGCTTGTACTCTTGCGATGAGCTTCCATTCCTCTCTCGTGGCACAATTGACGCCTGACGCTGTGGCCAAGGTCACATCGGCCTCGAGGTCTCAGATGCAAGATAAGGTTCTCATAGGGCTGAGGGCTATAGTGAATTGGTGATTGAGGAGGCCCAAAGCTCTCCATGTCTGCGGAGCTATCTTGGCTGTCTATACGATGTCCGAGGCAGTGACATCGACTCTCTAGAATGTGTCGGATACAGCAGACAATCACATTTCAGATGATAGTGAGGCAAAGGTTTGACATAATAATTTTATTCGTTCTATGAACATTTGTAATGACGATATTATTGATCTTACATCTTCAATATGTTAGCAGCGATTCAACATATAACTTGAGGTAAACAAATTCCCATTGTCGAATACATGATATCAGTTCTCCAAGGTGATTGGATGTTTCGTCAAAGATGGACTCGGAAAGAACACAGCGAAATATTATTTGTTCATCAGATGATGTAGGTGTTCAAGGGAATTGAATAGAAAATATCGAGCTTACAATATATGCGTCCACAAGAACCAATATCGTGTTCGACTGTACCTGCAACACCATGGTGTTAGCTTCTTGCCAGATCGACATTGAAAAATTTGTTTCAAAATAATGACAGCAAAAGCATCTTTCAGGCTACAATAAAATGTTAGTCGACATCAAAATTGAGACGATTGCTTGACATACCTCATTAAATCAGATTTTGTTGTAAATGCGTTCAGCGACGGACCGAAGTCCGGCTCAAACAGTGTGAATAAGTATCATCATATGATGCAAGTACTCGCCAATGAAAATTGAAAGTTCTGTGTATATACCTTGGACAAGTCAGCAAAAGTCCAAGTTGTGTCTTCATTAAACCAATCCAAATGAATGGTATCGTATCAGCTGACGAGTTCTCAACATGCGATCCACACAACTACCTCCAAAGAGTTTGTACGCTCTTTGTGTTTCGTGAGATAGCTGCATGGACACAGTCTGTCCGCCCGTTCGTTCAAAGTTCGTCATGTAAAATGCCGGTGCACAGGACGGAGGGAGATTGATGTACCTGAAGAAGCATTGTTAGTCGACGCTTCAAACATTTTGTATGGCAAATTCAAAAGTATTAAAAAGAGAGGTCAGACAAGGCTGAAACTGAAGACAGAATCTACATGATATATTCGGAATGAGGAATTCCTATAGTTGTCACTTGTTCATCACACCGGATGCACCGCGCAAAAAAAAATCTTTCGTACGAACCTTTTGAATTGATTGAATGTAGAGAGTGGTGGCAGTGCGCAATAACGAGCTTGTGAAGAGCCTATTGATTGATATTAGCCAGCTGTCATGTACAACAAATGGTTCATAGCAATTGCTTGAGGTTGAAAGCTCAGAGTTCTCCGTAGAGTAGGTAATCCCCATTGTTGTGTAAGAGTTGGATTGTTCATTGATAGTTGTTCTCATCATCGAAGAACTTGTCGCAGGGAGGGAAGTAGAGAATAGCTTACCATTTTGCAACTGCCACACTCTGTTGGTTGATGAGCACCAAGTTGATGTTGTGAATGAAAATATGGAAGAAATATTGAAGCTCAAAAAGTTTAAGAAGTGCGCTCTAGCGCGCTCTCTTAGCGGGATTTCTTTAGCGCAACCCATTCCGGTAAGCTCCGCATCACGTGATGGGCCCTCAAGGTGGCGAATCATACACTATCCGCACAGCCACGACTCCTCAACCTCTACACATCATAACCTCTCCGCATACGCAGTGAACTCCGTGTTCACTCGACGTTTCAACCATGGCGTCGAGTGGAATCTGGGCTCCTGTAGCTCTGAATATTCTCAAGTGCGTCTGCAAAGTCCCCATCCGACTCCCATTCCCCCATACCTCCCATACTCTCCAATTGAATCTATCCTAACCATCTCCCAGAAACGCCCTCAAGAAGACGTCCGAGATCGTCAGAAAGCGCCTCGCAGAAGCCGCCCAACGCGGTGCCGCCACCGAACCCATCCCCATCCTCGTCCGCAACACCCCGCGCCAACCCATCAGCAAAGCCGCCCTCCTCCGTCAAAACAAAGGACGATGGTACAGCACCCATAGCACCATCAACGCGGCCGTTCGGCGCTTCACCCACAGCGCGCGCACCTATGCACCCAAGCACGACCGCTCCAGCTTCCCCGCGTCCGCCATCGGCTCCGCGGTGCTGCGCTCCACCATCCGCGCCCCCTTCTCCTCCACCCTCCGCCCGAACCTCACAGGCGGCGCCCTGCCCCGCACCGCAGGCGGCTACAGTCTCGGCGGCGGCCGGCTCGGCGGAGCGCGCTACTTCTCCCACACCCCCGCCGCGCCCGCACAGGTCGTGCACAATGCCTCGGCCGCCGTGCGCGCCTTCTGGCTGTCCGGGCACAAGGCGCAGTTCGACGGGCTGACGGCCCGCGGCGAGAAGCGCTACCGCACCGTCAGCGCGCTGCAGGACGAGACCGCGCGCAAGATGGCGCGCGTCCACAAGGTCGCGCCGGGGAGCTTCGTGGATTTCCACTTCAGCCCCACGGTCACGGCCCTGAGCCCCCTCGGCGCCGCGCTGCAGCAGGCCCGGGACGCGCCGACGCTCAACACCGACGGCTTTCTCGACGTGCTCTCTGTGGACTTCGCGCGCGCGCTGAAGGACTTCACAGCCATCATGAACGACCTCAAGCGGCTCTCCGCGCTCGGCGACCTCGCCGTGACGCTCGAGCCGGGCTCAGTGCTGCGCGTCCGCTTCCCCGGCTGCGATGCCGAGACCGTGGAGCGTCTCTGCGACGAAGTCGGCGTCCAGCGCGGTGTCATCCGGCAGGACGCCGACTTTGACGCCAGCTGCGGCGGACGAATGGCCTTGCTTTTCCCGTTTGCGAGCACGTCCGAAAAGAGTCTGTCGTCGCCCGGCGGATCGCTGCGCTCGCAGACGGGGCTCGAGGAGTACGGGTTCGAGGAGATCGAGGAGTATGACGGGTTCGAGGATATTGTGGATAATCCGTGGCTGTCGTCTCCGGAGGGGTACGAGACGATGGAGGAGCTGAGCGAGACGGAGAGCATGTATTTTGGACGGGCGGACAATCCGGATAGTAGGGGCGAGCAGGACCAGAGCGCGAGTTATGTGGAGGGGATCTATCGGTTCTTGGAGAACTGCGAGGATGCGCGGAGATGAGGGGTACGATTATGATGGATGAAGACATTTCTTTTGTTTGGGTGGGGAGATCAGGGATGGGGTGGGGTGACGGATGGACACTCTCTACGATAGATAGCTTTTCTTTTATGACGCCATGGTTAAATTGACATGTAACATGTCTCTTATATGCATGTAATTTTTCTGATTGTGTGAGTGAGTATGGGGTTGATCCTCGAAGCATCTTGATTCCGATGTCGACGCCGACGTAACTATCCAGAAACCAAACATTTACACACACATCTGCCGTTGTGCTTCCGAGGTATAAAAGGCGTCGGATCCACAGAGCGCTGACAGTAACCCTCGCAGATAATCAAAACAAGAAAAGCAAAGTACTACGACCGGCAGTTTGACAGCACCAGATTGCAACGGCATGGATTCTGGTTGGCAGAACAATCATATTGGAGAGCATGTCTGTGGCCGATACGGATTTGGCAGGGGCCCCTGCAGTCGACAGCAATGGCAGGATGGATGATGGCGATGATGTGAACAGCGACAGCATAAGAAGTGGCAGAATTCAGAGATGGTGTAAGCTACGTTGTGACTCAGGACAAACTCGTCTCAACGCAGTATCTCTCACGTCCAGAGACTCCTTCAGTCAGCCTCTCGAATTCAGCATCATCCTCATCGTCAGCATTGACCTTGAAATGCTTGGATATAAGCCCGGTGAAGTAGTCGTATCGCTCTTGTCTAAATACACATCTCAATCAAGCGAGCCTAATGAAGAGAAGTCCAACTCCAGCTGAATCAGGATGAGGGTGAATCGTCGATTTGGCCTTATATATGACTCACTTGATCAAACTTTGGCCAGTGACAAACAATGGGTTCAGAGGACAGTGCTAACAGCTGATGGAGAGGAGCCTATTTCCCGACATGGAGTTGCTCCAGAAGGTATCTGGTTCTCGCACTGCACTCGGGCTCAACATAGAATGAGCCACATGCAATGTCTGTCGTGGTTGTTGAGAGGCTGAGTCGATAGCTTCCTTCCACCTACTCTATGTCTCCGACGTTATGATTCCCGCTACTCAAAGCGTAAAGGGAACAGGACAGACATCCCATCACCTTGAAAGAGAGACAGGCGTCATTCGACGCAGAAGTCAATGGAATCGGTAAGGAGAATGGAAAAGCACAGAATCACCATGGCCCTTCTATCTCTTCTATCTCTCGTTCAGTGTTCAGTCTCAGCTGACGTCAAACGAGCCGCGGATGTACATACATTACTGACTGATGTTGAGTCTGGCGATCCACGAGTATGCTGTGTGTCATTTGCCTCTCCAAGTGGGGCGTCCGCGGGCATCCGCGACTTACTGGCGAGGCTCCGAGGCTCCTCTCTCTTAAGGACTGCACAGCTCTTCCAGGTATCGTCGTATCGATTGCGACTCCACCCACAGCTCAGTGGAGATTCCTGCTGATTCCTGCTCACTCTAGGCTCTTCCCTCAACGCCTCAAACAGGAGACAGAGTTCCCGTCCCTGAAGATGAGATGATATCATATGAGATAATGATATGATATGGTATGGCATGATATGATATGATATGATATGCGTGTGAGGCTCAAGCAGGATGCAGGCAGGTGTAGAGGAGTCATCAGCGCGGCAAAGTGAGTTAGTGACTGACGAGTTGTCAGCACGTCATTGATCGGCGTGTCGCGGGCTAGACGCCGAGAATCTTTCTGTTTTCTGCTTTCTGCTTGCTGCTTTCGTACGTAGGGGTTCCGTCTAGTTGGGATGGTGTGGGAGTGGTTGGGGCTAAAGCGGCATAGGTGTCTTCGGCGGTCCAGGGCGCTTGCTGGCGTGACTACTCGCTCGTGGCGAGACGCCGTGCATGTCATATGAAATGTCAATACAGAGCGAAGCTTGCTCCGTAGTCTCCGCCTCTTTCGGAGAACACGAGATCTCTACTCGGAGAGTACACAGCGGTCAAGGCGATCAAGGCAGTCAAGGCAGTCAAGGCAGTCATGATGCCGATGTATGGCTGTATCATTGTAAGTTTGTAGCCAGTTGATGACCGTGTGACGCGATTTTGATGGGGAACAAAGGCATGAAACGACTGTGTTTAGTATGTATGTATGTATGTACATAGATATGTCACGATGAGTAGTCCATAAGCTGCGGTACAAGTGGGATGATAGCCTGTGGCTGCTTGCATAAGGAGGAGCAGAAGAGAAGAAGAGCACCAGAGAAGAGGGGGAGCAGAGGAGTAGAGCAGGACTGAAGATATTCAGGACAGCTGGCGGCCCTAGGTAAAGATGAATAAGGGAATAAGGGTCCTGTAATCCTTATACAGAGAAAAGTGTAGATGATAGGAACATGTGTATAACCAGACACGTATTGTACATACCTGGGAATAGAAATGGACCCGTTGGAGAGTGCTAACACAGTACCATACAGAGTACATAGATAGGTATGTAGATACTGTATGTAGGCATGTACATACGCTGTCACGCTGTCACGCTCTCCCAGTCCCCATACAGCGTAAAAGCCAGCATGTTGAGTTTTGGCGGTGAGAGGCCATAAGACCCAATCAGGCTGCAGCTGGCGGGGAAGTCGGGGCCTTCGTGCACAGAGTCACAGCAGTAAAAGATGCCCGCACCAACGAAGGCTAACTCGACCTGGCCAAGTGCGCAAGCGAATTTGTCTGTAGGTCACAATTACTGTGTGATTCTTGTGCTAGGAGATCCACCCTGACGAACTTTCCTGCTCTTCCCTTCCCTTCCCTTTCTCCTTCCTTCCTCCCCCCCACTCCCCAATCCAAATCCAAACCCAAACCTCAACCTTCAAGACAACGAAGTCGACCTATATCCAACTTCAAGAACACATCCAGATAAATATCTTCGTCAAGAATCATGCCACAGGCGATCGCTGAGCTGTGAACGCCCACTGCGGGCATGCTCGATCGGAGCATGTCCGCAGTCCTTCAGCCAACGAGACATTCAATCCCCATTCGATATTGACGGAGTTACAGACTTCTACTGTCTAAAGCCTGATATCGGCTTCTGTCTGAATCAAAGTCTTGATCATTACAACCAATTCACACGAGTCTTGCTCTCTCCGAGTCTCAGGCGCCAAACCTTCGATCTCACCCTTCCCCCAATATCCCCTCGATTGCTTAACCAAACAAAGCATACGGTCGAGTCCTCTTATAATACCGCGAATAGCATCATACACTACATATTTGATCTTTCCAGCATTTGCAGCGAGATTTTGACTGCTTTTGCTCTTTTTTTGCTGGGATATCTCATCAGATCGCTCTTCAAACACACACACCGCTACTTTTGCAACGAAGATCATAACACACATTTCAAGCACCATTTCCAGCATAACAACAGACACAATGTCTCGAATCGTACGCCAGAAGCCGAATGCTTCCTCGGTGGGCAAAAAGACCACAAAACGCTCTCGCAATAGCATCACGTCTGATGATAGCGATTATTCGGGGGTAGATCTCATCAGTGACTCCGAAGAGGACGAGCCGGATGTAGAGGTGGCTGAGGAGCAAGCAATCATCGAATCAGAAGAGGAAGAGGAAGACGATGATGCTGCCCTTCAGCCTGAAGGAGATGATGACAAGAGTAGTTGGGGAGGATTCGATATGTTCGATGATAATCCTGGCATCTTTTTTGACGAGCAGATTGTTCGACCTACTGTTCCGGATATTTTCACAGGAGCAACAGGATGGATTGCCGAGGCCGGCTCAGATGACGAGAGTCAGCCTGAGACGGCTCGTCGGGTCCGGTTTGATCTATCAGATAGCGACACAGCCGTCTCCGATGCGGAAGACAACATCTTTCCAGATATCTTCCTCGACCAAGGTAGTCTTGATCCAGGTTTCCGCCGCACCATCGAGAACGATCGGGACAAGGATAATGATGATCCGCCAAGTGACGATGGGTCATATTGGGACTTTAGAGGTGATGAAGCCGAGACAGTTGAAGAAGAGCTTGACGTGGATTGCGGTGATCAAAGCGAAAGCTCTTGCGGCTCCAGTGGATATGAGAGTAGGTGCTTTTGCTGAAAAGGTTTCTCCTATTATGCTAACATGATTTGCTATAGCTGATGAGGGTGAAACTACTGAGGAAGATTTGCCAGCTGCTGCCAAATTCCTGCCTGCGCGCACCGTTCTGAGACGCCAGTCAAGCGACTCTTCTTCATCTTCCGAGGAGGAAGATATCCAAGTCATTCGACGCAATCCATATCGCCAGCCTCAGCGCAATGGCCCAAGGCTCGGATCATGGGTCACTGACGCTAGTAAACCATTCGCTGTCTTGGATAGCCGTGGCAAGAAATTGATGATGTTTAGAGCACGGATCAATCGGAGACATAGCATGAATTCTGCCACTGGTCGTCCATTGCCCCGAGCTTATATGGAAGAGGACGATCGCGAGACTTCCGGCATGGAGCAGATGTCTCCTATGATCAGCAACTCAGCCAATCTGATGATGAGTGCGATGTATACACCGATGGACAATCTTGGTGGTCATGCTCTCGGACCTCCCGAAGCGTTTTATCCTTTCGTCAGCATTGCTGCAAATGGCACCATTACTCAGGATTGTCCATCATCATCATTCGATGAGGAGGAAATCGACGACGATGATCTTTGGAACATTGGGGATTTGATCGACTTCGGCGATGACACAAGCAGCGATGAGGAGAATGAAGATGATGAAGATAGTTGTGACTCGGCCACTGTCGGAATTCCCTCATCCACTCCCGCTCGACCAAGCACGGCCAACAGCGAAGATCAAGCGCAGTCGCTATTGAATCATCTCAATTCCGGCATCGTCGGGGCGTTCCGTCGCAATCAAACTCGCCATCAACTTCTCAGTCGCAACACTGCTTCTAGAGAGTCTCTGGCCTTCTCTGGCCGTTATGGAACGGGTGCCATCCGTGGCATCAAAGGCGGCAGACTCGCAGCCGCAAACACGCCGATCACCCCGCTGCGCAAAACCAAGGCGACCAGGGCTGACCCAATCATGAGTCCTACGCCTGCTGACGGCAATAAGAAGAGGAAGTACAGTGGAGAGGTTCAAGGCCACAAGAGAGTTCGCAGTCTGTTCTGATCTTCAGCACTATACCACATTATGACTCTCATGTTGGAAAGCTTTTGTTTGCGTATAATTCACTCGACACGCCTGGCGAGGACAGTAATAATATATAATGTCCATCGCCTATGCCCACGGCACAATATACGTCTGATGGAAGGCATGGACTCTGGACTACTCGGCAGTCATCCCTGGCCTCGGCACTTTTCATTTTCTTTCTCTGTTGACTTTTTCTTACATTATCTGGTGAAGATGAGACGCTGTGCTTCGCTCTACGTGGTCAGACAAAAGCATGGCTTGATAGATTCCGTTGATCCTTTTCCCAAGAGGCGGACGACGAGGGTTTGCAAGTATCCTTTGCAGTATTTTCTGCGGCATTGTTTTCTTTCTCGACTGATGCCGAAACAAGAAGCATTGCGATTCTTAGAAGAAAGTTTTCTACTCATCTAACACTAAGCACTTCGGCTCTGTCTTGGGTTAGCCTTTAGCTTAGCGATCTCTTTGGCGACGATGGGGGATCATCCCGACATGAAGGAACGAACGGAGCAACGGCCTTTTCCAGAGCATCATCCTATGTGGATGGAGGTCTCACGAAGGCGTTTTTTGTTTTGTTTTGGGATGCGATCGGATCGGGAGGCGGGGGTTCTCAGGACCCTGTGGATCATGTGTATAGGAGTTCCGTTCATTTTCCTTATAAAGGGTTGTTGTATGAGAAGGGAGATACAAAAATTATAAACAAAAAATTATAAATTATAAACTATAAATTCTGAATACCTGGAGTTGGTTGTTCGTGTTGTGAGTAGTGTATGTATACACGGCAGCGAAGCGTAGGGCCTTGTGATATAGCCGCCGCAGCATGCAGGGCCGAAGTGACGTGCCACACGTGGTACGGCCGGTCGATCGGTCGGTGTTCGAGGGTTGGTACTCCGTCCGCAGTCCTCGCGCATCTCATGTTCTTGTCGCACATCGCACAACAAGTCGTACGGACAAAGGCGGCGGCCATGCACCTCGCCCTCGATCCCGATTCGCCGCACGCCCACGACCACGACCGTCGCAGGCCTCGCAAGCGGATGACGACGACGACGACGAGGGCAGCCCGTGGCGCAGGGGAACCACGGGGCGTGAAGGGGAAGGGGGGTCGGTTACCGGGGAGCCTCACCCGCTCCGCCGCTCGGGACGGAGACTCCATGATCCGGGATTGTGAGACGCGCGGCTGGGGGGGCGCAGTTGTGTGGTTGGGGGGGTTAGCGCGGGCAGGGCGGAAGGGGAGAATGGATGGGATGAGGATGGGCGAATGGGGAGGGGGGGATTAGCAAGATTTGGGTTTTTGGGGTGGGGGGGAATGGGATAGGGGATAGAGGAGGAATAGGATGATAGAGGACGGACTGACTCGTGAGTCGTGGTCCGTAGATGATACGGTGAAAAACTGGATGGGAAGGATTGTACACACTACGAGGGAAGAGGAGGAGATACGACTAGGGAAGGTAAGACTCGGAAGGTAAGACTAGGAAGGTAAGACTAGGACCGTTGGACTGTGAGACTGAGATAGCATAGCAGGTGAGATTCGACTTCATCGGCATTCCTGCCCTTGTTCGACTGCAATCTCCCCGTCTCTCCAATCAGCCATCATCACCAGCTCCCCCATCCCCATCGTCGTTACCCCCCCAGGCATGAAACGGTTTCATCGTCGCTGCCCGGTCAATTCAATTCAATGCAATCCAATCCAATCCGAGTCAATCCAGATAATCCAGGTCAGAGTCTCTGAGAACGACGACGCTGCGCCACGACAACAGCAACACAGCAACACAGCAACACAGCAAC
>Ga0209512_1000159_pt1 | contig 144142 bp, 161 predicted proteins | sample frozenSSSSmetaG_FD_184142 | JGI IMG/M metagenome (GOLD analysis project Ga0209512, IMG submission 184142) | Glacier valley bacterial and archeal communities from Borup Fiord, Nunavut, Canada, to study Microbial Dark Matter (Phase II) -... | ecosystem: Environmental > Aquatic > Freshwater > Ice...
GGGGGGGGGGGGGGGTGTGATGTGAATACTATGCGACCGATAAGTCGGTGCTTGGACTGGGCTGGGCTGGGCTGGGCTGGGTGGCTAGCTAGTGGCTGGCTAGTGGTGTTCGCAGTGCATAAAATGGCTGGGTTCCAGAATGCACGGAGGCCCGGAGAGGCTGTTCGGAGAGCGTTTGATGATTAAACAGGTGTTTGAGGCGAGAGGAGGGGATGGACGGGAGGGGAGGAGAGGAGAGGAGAGGAGAGGAGAGGAGAGGAGAGGAGAGGAGAGGAGAGGATGCTGGATGGAGTGAGTTCAGTAAAGGCTATTCTCTTCTCATCTCTCCAGCGTGTCTGTCACGTGGTTGTGTTAGATTGGGCCATTCATCAGGTGATGAGGGAGGCGAGGAAGGCGAGGAAGGCGAGGAAGGCACTCTAGAGGGTACTGTGACATTTCGACATCTCGACATCTCGACATCTCGATTATTCATTATTACCCAAAGAGGAAATGGAGAGAAGACCAAGGAAAAGGAGAAGTAGCCCCTTGTTTCAATTGTGAAATGGGAAAGGGGGATTGAATGGATGGAATGGATTGAATGGATTGTGGCTGCTGCTGGGCGCTGCTGCCTGTTGGCGCTGGCTCGGCAAGACAAGGCTGTGAAAGAGAAATGACAAGGGCCGGAGGACGGATGCATGCATCCGCACTCCCTGATTCGCTCGCGCTCTCTCCCATATCTGATTATTCGCCGCTAGTCCTGAAAGCGATGATTGGCCCACTCTTTCGTAACTTTTAAATTGGGTCCCAGCTGGTTATTGCCACCAGATTCAGGCTATCAGGCAGACACCCTCGCAGTTAAATAGGCAGCCCATCTCCCGGCAACTTTTCTCGAGCCTTTCGCGAGCCTGATCTGACATTTCTTGGCCAACGTAGTCGTCTTCCCCTCCCCCAAACGTACTCGTTGCCAACTTCACAACACCACAACCTCTCTCCATCTCCAGCTCCATCCATCCATCCATCCATCACTTCTCTAATACCTCTCTACTCGACAGCGCACAGATTTACTTCTGTCAGGTTGTCTACCGCTCATTTCACTACTGGGAGACCAAGCTCCATTCAAGTCCAGACGCGATAGAAGTGGTCCTTCAGCCTCTTCGTCCTTTGCGACAGACGTGCGACAGACTTGCGCCGACCACAACAACAACAACAACAACCTCATCGATCAACATCGACATTGTTGCGAGGGAGTCTCATTACTGTGGTTTCTGAGAATAAGAACATACACACACCCTCTCTCTCCCTCTTCTTGCTACTGTCGCGATCGCATAGTCGACCGTCAGTTCAAGTAAACAAAGAAACATCCTTCGTCGAGCAGCGACTGTAGGGGAGACATTGACTTGTTTATCTCCCGCAAACGGTACGGCCAAACATTCTCGACTTCTACCTTCTACCTCTTACTCTACCCCCGAGTAATACCACCTCGTCCTCATCTCTCTGTCGACTTCGAATATCGCGATCAAGGATCAAGCGCATTCGAACGTCACCTGTCAATCTGAACTCGATCTGACATCCACTCTCACAGCTTCGCCACACCTCTACCTCTACACAACCTCACCGTAGGTCGTAAACAGGCAAACAAACAAACTCGTCAACATGAACGCGATCCAGACCCATCCTGAGAACGCCGCCCAGGCGAAGACCTTCATCGCTCCCGGATCTCTCTCCTTCCCAGGTGGCGCTGGCGATCTTACTCCACCCTCGTCCGAGGCCGATAAGATGAACGGTCAGAGAAATGGTGTGAATGGAGGTCAGGCAGTCCAGGTCAGCGGCAACGGGGTGACTCCCGCCACTCCGGCTGCCACTCCTGGCGCGACTCAGGGCGTCAGCGGTATCGTTCCGACCTTGCAGTATGTATACCCCATCGCGTCCTTCTGTCTTCATGAGGCTTATCTTGCATGTCAAGAAACATCGTTGCCACGGTCAACTTAGATTGCCGGTTGGATCTCAAGACGATCGCCCTGCATGCGAGAAATGCTGAATATAACCCAAAGGTACTGCTGACTCTAGGCCTTGCTATCATTCCTTCGTTGTGCTAATCAAAACAGCGTTTCGCTGCCGTTATCATGCGTATCCGTGAGCCCAAGACCACAGCACTGATCTTCGCCTCGGGCAAGATGGTCGTGACCGGTGCCAAGTCGGAAGACGACTCGAAGCTGGCCTCGAGAAAGTATGCTCGTATCATCCAGAAGCTCGGCTTCAACGCGAAGTTCACGGACTTCAAGATCCAGAACATCGTCGGCTCCTGCGACATCAAGTTCCCCATTCGCTTGGAGGGGCTGGCGTCGAAGCATCATAACTTCAGCTCGTACGAGCCCGAGTTGTTCCCAGGTCTCATCTACCGCATGATCAAGCCCAAGATCGTCCTGCTCATCTTCGTGTCGGGCAAGATCGTCTTGACCGGCGCCAAAGTGCGAGAGGAGATCTATCAGGCCTTCGAGATGATCTACCCTGTGCTTCAAGGTAATTCTACACGTGTGTCTTCAAGTATACGCAAGCTAACCCTCGTCAAGATTTCAAGAAGGTCTAAACGCCTCTCGAGTCACGATCGCAGCGGCTTGACCCTTGCTGCCTATGCGGCTCGGTGTACCAATATCCACACACACTGTAGAACTACGTTTGTTTTCACGATACCACGAAATTTCCTCAAAAGCTTTTCCATGAACGATGTCTGTGGCGCGTCCCCCGATCCGCTTTTCTGACATCACTTTGTCGTCAGAATCGGAAGCTACAGACAGACGCGTTCAAGTTTGACCCGTTGACCTCACAGCATTGCACCGGCGTAACAAGTTTATTGCTCTTGAGAAGTGGGATAAAGGGGGGGGAAGGCCATGGGAAAGGTCTCCTCACTTTTTGCATCCGAGAAATTAGCATTGCTTTCCCTTTTTTTTCTTTTTAGTTTGCGTTCCGGATGGGAGGGCTACAAGAGACATTCAAAATCATAGATTGCACAGCATCGATTTGTTCCTCGAGAGGGGTGCGGGCGTGCGGGACAGAAGGCTTTACTTAATTTTTCCGAGGGCTTCTTTGTTTTCAGTCCCTGGCTGAAGTGGCTGAATGGCTCTGAGGGAAGTGGATCGGATCAGAAGAGATGACCTTGATCGCATAGAAGAAACTGGGGGTTTCTCTGACACGGACGGGACGGGGCAAGTGACGGACGCTTGATGTCGGCCCCGATCCTACACAGCAGATAATTTTTTTTTCCATGGTGGGTAGAAGAAAGGACGGACTTAGCTGGCATAGGTGCTTCTGCCGTGAGGGCCGGAGAGATCTGGCGCTGACGCGCGATGAAGGAAGGGTCTTTGGCGGTTAAGTCCCGTCGACTGCTGCGGAAGCGGCGGTGCATAGCATGCATAGCGAGATAAAGCAGAGCAGAGCAAATCCCAACCATGATGAATGAACGATGGACGGGTCTTTGATGGTGATGGTGATGTGACTGTGTGTGAATAGTGAACTTGTGGTGATTGTGAGTGAGCTGTTGGGGAAGGAAAGAAGAGAAGGAGGGGAGAATGGAGGAGGAGAAGAAGAAGAAAGGAATGAAGAGAGCAGGAAGGAAGTAGACAGAGAAAGGGGCAGAGGAAAAGAAGAGGGAAACCTGGTCCACCGTGACGACCATGCTCTGACATCTCACATCTCACATCTCACAGCTGATAGATAGAGCCTTGGGTATGAAGTAGGTAGAATTGGACGTGATGGACGTCTGTCTGTCTGTCTGCTATTCCCAGCTATGTACCTTCCTTGTAGACTCTGAGAGAGAAGGGCTACATGCGACTAAGTAAGGAGGAGGCACGTCGAGGCGGCGCATTGGACGGGACAGAATGTTGTGCGTTTTGGGGCGTTTTTTGAGGTGAGAGGGGGAGAGGGGAGGGAATCCCCGTTCCCCTTTCATCCATGCGCCGTCGTTGTCGTGCTTGCGCAAAACAGATATCTCACATCCCCCTCACAAGCTGCACGAATGGGGCCCCTGGGGACTCACCCCCCTCCCCGCTCTCTGTTCATAAGCACAAGCCCGTATCCACAACCACAATGCCGTCTCAAGATCGACGCTCTCAATTTGCACTCTCCATTTGCACGGTATCTACACAGCTTACTCCCCCTCGCTCCCCGAATCCGCAAACATGTCCTCCGCCTTCGGCCGTCTCCTCGGCGGCTTGGCCTCGATATCTTCCATGGCAGGAGCCGGAGGCGATGCAGCTGGCGGGGGCTCGTACGCATCTTCATCTTCGTCTAATGCCATAGGTTCACCATCTGCATCTTCATCTTCCTCTTCCATCGGCACACCGTCCACGTCCTCGTCACTCCCCATCGGCACGCCATCCACATCCTCCTCCATCGGCACCCCATCCACATCCACATCCGCATCGCCCACCTCTTCCACCGCAGCCGCCTCCCTCTCCACCGCCTTCCACCTCCCCTCCCTCCTCTTCTCCTCACCCCTCACCCTCCTCCCCTCCGCCTCCTCCTCCTCCTCCTTCGTAACCGGCGGATTATTGAACACCCCCACGAAATGCTCCTGCGCCTCCTGCGGGAAGACACACCACCCCTCCCACAACCCCAACACATTCCCCACACTCCTCTTCCACTTCTCCGCCCTCAGCCTTCCCCACGCCAATTTCCGCTCCAGCCGCCCCAGCCTCTCAAACGTCCTCCTCGCCCGCAGCGCAGCCTCGAAGAGCTGTCTATATCGCCACGCGTGCCGGACCCCCGACGTCGACGACGACGACAGGATGTCCGAGATGAGGTAGAGCCCGATGAGCGACGCCGAGCTGGTGTCCTCCCGCTCCTCCTCCTCACGGCTGCCCTCGCGGGTCCGAGCCCGCTCCGCGTTCGCAGACGTGTACGCGAACGGCCGCTCGATGTTCGAGACGATCGCCGCGACGATCTCGTCCGCGCCGCGCCCCGCGTGCGAGATCGCGAAGGCCGTCACGCGCGCCACGTCGCCCTTGCGCAGCTTGCCCGTGCTGGTCGGCAGGCGCGCGAGGAGGTGTGTGAGCTTGGCCTTCTCGAGCGGATTGAGGTACGTGGTCCCGTCATCGAGCGCTGCGGCATCAGGAGGCGCGCCGTGATGCCGTCTCGCTGCGCCTTCGTCGCCGGAGTCGTCGTCCGAGGACGAGTCGTACTCGTCGTCCGACACGAACTCGTCGAGCTGCGTCACGTACTCGAACGCCAGCGGCGTGTCGGGGGCTTTCCACGCCGCGCTGTCCTCGAAGAGGGGGAGATACCTTCCCCGCTCCGACTTTTTCGTCTGCGAGCCAGTCAGCACCTCCCATAGGCGCCAGCGATACCAGATCCCTCCCGCACTGCGTGCGTCCCAGAGCCACGCCCATTTCTCCTCGCGCTGCACCTCGGGACGCGTCATGAGGAGGGCTTCGAAGGCCGGGCCGTGGAGCAGCAGGTTCTCGATCGTCTTGTGGATCAGCTTGAGCTGCTTGATGTCGCGCGGCGGGTGCACGGGGACGTGGAGGAGGGGGCCGGAACGGGCTGGTCCGGAGGGGGTGTAGGAAGTTGGTGGGGCGATGCCGCGGTATGAGCCGGGAGGGGCGTAGGTGTGCGAGGGCGTGGTGTCGAGATGTACGGGCTTGGCGCCGAAGGGCTGGGCTGCGGCGCCGCTTGTGAGGGAGGGGAGGGGGGCGGAGGACAGCGCGGCCGAGGAGAGGTGGCGGTGCAGCGACAGGTAGAATCCGTAGCCCAGATAGCGGTTTTGTAGTCCGTTTACGGCGGCGTCGATGTCGTTTGCTGCCGTCTCCTTCGATAGTGTGACGATCGCGGACATTGATTTTCTCTCTGTAGCGGAGCCTGGGCCTGACGATGGCATTATACGCACCGCATCGACCGTGAGGTTCGGCGGAAGCAGCGCTTTGATAGCCGCTGGTGAAGTCGCCGGTGGTAGATTAGACAGTCGCAGTGTCGGTTTCGGCACAGCTGGCTCTGCAGACCTCCCGCCTCCGCTCCTCTCATCCTCATCATCAGACGTATTGAAAGCCCGCGAAGGCGCTTTTCGATCAGCCTCATAATCGTCATCGAAGGCCAACAGCACCCTGTCATTCTCCCTCCTGCGCGGCTGCTGCTGGAAGCCCTCAAGCGGTCGTTTCCTGGCCAGACCCGGCGGCGGCGGTCCCAGACTGCCCGGGCCGCTGAAGCCTCGCCCCCGTGGCGGGCCACCCCTCCCACTCGGCCCTGAGGGGACCGCAGAACCATAGTGTCTCTTCGGCGGTCCGCTGACTGCGCCATAGCCCCCACCATAGCCGCCTCTGTCGTTCCCGTAACCGTAGGTGCTGCCGCGACTTGGGGCGTCGTCCTCCTCCTCGTCGTCGAAGGACTTGACGAAGGAGGCGTAGACGGCAGCGGTCTCGGCTTCTTCGCGCAGGCGCTTGGCTTCTTGCTCGGCCTTCTGTTTTTCGAAGAGGGATTTTTTGGTCGGGGCGAGGAGCTTGTTGTCGACGTCGGGGAATTCTTTGATTTTCTTGCCTTCCATTGTGGCGGTGGATGGGTCTGAGATGTGGCGGTGGTAGTGAGCTTGGTTGCTGTGTGAGATGGATGATCTCGTTGCGACCGATCAATGCATTATTTTAGATGCGAGTAGTTTCAACGATGAAGAATTCGTGGAATAATCGTGTTGTGTTGTTTGCAGTTGAAGGTTTCGAAACTGTCAATCGCATAAAGTCCAGATGTCCATAGTGAAGCTCTCCAGGTCCATGGAGAGCCGCACGGACCACCACAATGTTTATCGTGTCGGAGTGCTTTGGTCTTCGGACTTCGGACATCAACCTCACTACTACACTACTACAGTAGTACTTTTAGTAGTAACTGTAAACAATAGGGCGCGTGTATTCTCGCAGTCGCTGCATAACATCTTCTTCAACTGTAAGCTGCTCCTTTTCTCATCTTCTTCTCTTCAGCCCCTTTCTCTATTCTATTCGAGGTCGCTTCAACGTTTTCCCAAGTCTTTCTGTCTTCCACTTTCTCCTCCTCTTCACCCCCTTCCACTCTCTCCTGCAAACCAAACCACCACTTCAAAGACCTCACCTTCCCCTCTCTGACACCCCATCAACATGTCACCGTCCTCCTCCACCCCCTCCTTTACCCCTCCCACCTCAATCCTCATAATCGGCTCCGGCGTCTTCGGCCTCTCCACCGCCCTTTCCCTCTCCCTCCGCCCCTCCTTCTCCCGCACCACCATCACCCTCCTCGACCGCTCCCCCTTCCCCTCCCCCACCGCCTCCTCCATCGACACCTCCCGCATCATCCGCGCCGACTACTCCAACCCCGCCTACTCCTCCCTGGCCGCCCGCGCCCAGGCCCTCTGGCGCGACACCTCTCCCAGCGGTCTCGGGGGACAAGGCCGCTACTCCGAGTCCGGGCTTCTGCTGACCGCCAACACCGAACATGCGGGCGAGGCATACGTCCGGAGCAGCTGGGCGAATGTGCAGGATCTCGTGCCGGCGGACAACCTCGTGGAACTGCGCAGTCACGAGGACATCGTCCGGGCGGCCGGCGCGGGCGGCGGTTCGGGGACCTGGGGATATCTGAACAAGGCCTCCGGCTGGGCCGACGCAGAGGCCTCGATGCGATGGCTACGGGACAAGGTCGCTGGGCTGGACCGCGTCCGCTTCCTCATCGGCGAGGCCATCTCGCTTCTCTACTCCTCCCATGACAAAGTCCTCGGCGCTCGCCTCGCAGACGGCTCGACTCTACGCGCAGATCTGACGATCGTAGCCGCGGGCGCCTGGACGCCAACCCTCGTCGACCTATCCGGGCGCGCCCTCGCAACTGGCCAAGTCCTCGCGTACCTCCAGATCAGCGACGCGGAGCAAGAGCGGCTGTCCAAGATGCCGGTGCAGTTGAATTTCAGCACGGGCATGTTCGTCATCCCTCCCTCTCGCAACATCCTCAAGGTCGCGCGCCACGGGTACGGCTACACGAACCCCGTCGCAATCGCGCATCCCTCCCCCGCCCACCACGGCGAGAGCCTGACGGTCTCCATGCCTGCGACTGCCGACACGCATCCCGGCCTCTGGATCCCCGCGGAGGGCGAGCGGGCGTGCCGGCAGGCTCTGCGCGAGATGGTGCCGGAGCTGGGCGAGCGGGAGTTCGTCAAGACCAGGGTGTGCTGGTATACGGATACGCCGAGGGGGGACTTTTTGATCACGTATCATCCTGAGCATGAGGGGCTGTTTGTGGCGACGGGGGGGAGCGGTCATGGGTTTAAGTTCTTGCCGGTGATTGGGGAGGCCATCGTGGATACGCTGGAGGGACGGTGTCCGGAGGAGTTTAGGGAGAGGTGGTCGTGGCCGAAAGAAACGGTGACGAGTGTTGTGACGGAGGATGGATCTAGAGGGGGCGCGCCTGGGTTGGTGCTGGCCGAGGAGTTGGGGAAAGGGAGTAGATTGTAGAGGGAGATATGGAGGTGGATGGGTAGAGACCCGTATGCCTAGAAGCAATTCGAGTATAAATCACCTCATCCATCCAATACTTTTTTTTTGCCCTGTTCTCGTCAGTAATCGTCGGATCCGCTTGATCGCTTCCCTCCTTTTGACTCAAACGGAGCACTCAAGTCGGTCCTGTTCCATCGCTAATGGAGCTCAACTTGTCTCGCAGTCTCGAAACCCACAAGATACAAGTCTAAGAGGACGAATCGCTGAAATTCGAGCTTTTATGAATTCTTGAGCTAAAGAGCTTCTTTCGAGCCTGTAATCATCGCGTTTCGCTGGGTCGTTTTGGCCAGGCCGATGCGACGATTATCCTTCTATAATCGTATAATGTAACAATAATAAGCCAGCCCGTGAATTATGTAGGTATCGATCTCCATCAGTCCCAGCCTCAGCCCATAACGCCGTTGGCAAATGAAAGCCCCCTCGAAACGCCATAAAACCCCGCTCTTCCTAGTATGCATCTACCTCGCTCTCTCCTGACTGCATCTCCTGCGATCAAGCCTCTTGACTACCGCTCCCAAAACCACCTTCAGAAGTTAGTGATCGAGCGTTCTAGGTGGCGTCGGCCAGAAAAAGAAGTATGTATTTGTTTGCTCACCTTCAGAATTCCCTCCGCCGTAAGCTTCGGCCCCTCACCACCCTCCTCCGTCCTCACCCCACCCATCCACGTACACGTATCCACCATATCCCTAACGCCGCCCTGCACCAGATCCACCAGCCCATCATCGAGCTCCTTCAGTGCCTCCGCAGCCCCCTCCTCATTCCCCACCTGGAAGAACTGCACGCCCACCTGATGCGGTGCCGCATCCAGCGCATCCAGCTTCTTCGCTGCCGCAATCAGCACCGACTCCACATCATCAGACGGCACGCCGTCCGTGATGGCCAGGATGTTAAGCGGCTTGACGTCGTCGATCTTGCCCTTCCTCTCCATCTCCTCGAGGAAGCCCAGATACGGCTTGAGGATCGCACGACACCGGGTGCCGGTCGGCGTTCCCCCACCGGGCCTGACGGTGCGGAAGATCCGCTCGACTTCGGCCACGGTGGCCACGTTGCGGTAGCCGCCGGGCGCGATGCCGGATTTCAGGTTGCCAAGGTCAGAGGACACGTGGTTGAGGAAGAAGATGTCGATGCCGTCGGAGTCGCGCTCGACGATGGTGGGGAGGAGATGCGAGAGCGCCTGAGACGTCTCGCGCCACGAGCGGCCGGCCATGGAGCCGGAATCATCGATCAGGAGTACGGTATCGAACTGCTTCAAGAACGCGTATTTGTCCTCCCCGGTGGTGGGGATCGTGGTCGTCGTCGACATCGTCACTGCTGCCGCGGAGCCAGGGCTCAGCTCGCGGCTCACTGAGGGCATGTACGCTGGGCTTGGACCAAGAGTCGGTCCGGATGCAGAGATAGGCGACGGCGTGTAAGCTGGCGGCGGCTCGTTGCTGGGGACGGTAAAAGCATTCATGCCAGGCCTATCTGGTCGTCTCGTCGGCGGGCTGGGGTTCAGCATCGAACTCCGCTCTGGAGGCGCCAAGATTGATGTCGCGGCAAGCTCGGCGGGTGCCTGGACCGTTGGAGTGGAGAGTGCCTCGCGCTCATCGTTTGAGGAGTTCGAGCGATTGCTGGACTTGCGGCGCAGGGAGTTCTTGAGAGAGGCGAGCATGTTGGTGTTTTGTGTTGATGAAATTGGGGAGATGGGAGAACGGTTTGAGTATTCGCGGAGGGACACGCGTTGTTGCCACTGCGGGATGTTGTTGTTTGTAGGCATGGTTGCGGTTGCTGTTTGTAAGGAAGTGAATATAACGTGAGATGTGAGAGGGGTGACTCTGAGCTCTGATGTGAATGGAAAGAGCTGATGAGAAACGTATGTGGTTACTTGCTCTTTAGATGTCTAAAGTAGAGTCTCGAGTATGCTGATGATTATGATGAAAAGTTCTTACCGTTGGCATATCTTATACATCCCTTCTCCTTGGATAACAAACAGTACATACCTACCGGCCACTTCAGAAGACACGTCTACCACGGATACTATGCGGCTATGCCTCGTAGTGAGCCATACATGAGCCATACTACACTGCGCCTTCTTAAGGCGAATAATTCAAACTTCATCTTATTTTCTCCTTTTTATGAGGTGTAAAGGGCGGTATTGTGTGGATTCATACGGCATTAAACAACTGTGAGACCGAAGGAACCGCAATGAGGACATTCACAGGCGGAGTTCAGCGGCAGTTCATAATGCGACTCCCATTGGCCATCGACCAGAACACAGCCACCGCTCAGCCTCGCCCATGACCCACAGCCTCGTGTCAATCGAGTGGCGAGGCTGAGGCTGAGTATCATTTGCTGAGCTTGGTAAGGCAACTGAATTCTGCAATCTGCCTGGTTTCCAAAAAGTCTAGGCAGGGGCGAGATGCATTTTATCATCCTTGGACGATGTCTTGCAGATCTGGGTATGAGATCAGTGGGATTGCATGTCATTGGAGCATACAACGTGGCCGCATTTCCCCAGACCTTTGCTGAAGCAAGCAAGCACTGCACATGACATCCACGGGTTGGATGCTGGATTTGGACGCCATGCAGGCTTACAGCCAACAAGCAGATGTATATGAAGAGCCTACTGTGGCCTTGGCACATTCCATTCCATCTCTGACTATGAGACGTCTAAGGCTGGAACACAAATTGTTGGTCCCCAAGACATTCCCTGCGAAAAGCGTCGGTGAGAGTCATGAGATGGCTGTTTCAAAGGCTCCAAAATGATTCATAATTATATCCAATATATCCGCATATAGCCGCACTATACAACCATCAACCCTCAGGTGCCCAGTCCCACCTTCCAGCAGTAAAGAAGTTCTTCGACAGCGGATTCGACGTGAGGAGCCCTTCCATCTTGAGCCGCGGATCAGAAGTCACAGATCTCATCAGCTGGAAGGGCTCCGCATCCTTGACACTCCCCCACGAGATGCGTGGCCTGTCCGTCTTCCAGTATCCACTATCGATACCAATGCCGAACGCCAGCATGGCCTGCACAAAATCCAGCGCCGGTATGAGTCTGGTTCTCAGCCCGCAGTGGGCATGATTCTTATCGTACTGCCAAGATGGACACTGTCTCAAGGCAGTAATGAGGTTCTCGATGTCTCCCTCGTATGGTTCAGGGTAGTCCTCGTCATTGACAGATAGAGGGGATGTAAAGGTGAAGAGGCCCTTGTTGACGAAGAATTTGACCATCTCGCCGAGTTGAAAGGAGTCACAGGCAGCCGAGGAGTCATAGAACATCTTGCATTGACGCTCGCGCGAGGTATAGAGACCTATGAAGTGGGATTGGAGGGATGCGAGACTGTGGAGGATGCAGGATCGACGACAGTGGAGCTCGGCTACAAACCGTTAGCTCCTGCTATGTAATATGCATGTGCAATGAATGCCATTTCAATGGCTTGTGAATGAAGCGCATCAAAGGATGTATGCGCGGTCAATATAGACTGAATAACGAAACTTGGAGACTCTCGGGAGATATCATATCAATTTCACAGAGCATAACAAAGATACATACAGCAACTTTGCCTGATTCTGCCATGAGGATATCTAGAAATAGCAGGCGAGATTTCTTGTAGATCTCAGCGTGCGGCAAAATGGAAACTCACAACGGGAAAGAAATGCTTCATAGTACCAAGGCATTTGCGACATGGTAATTAAAAAGTATAAAAAAAAGGAGAAACAAGAATCACCATACCTTCAAGTCCATCCGGCAAATCCCACCACACGCCAACCTGCTCATTCTCAGTCTCGTCCCTGCCACTCCACCTGGCCGAGCCCCTAAAGATAATCTCCTTCGTAGCCGCTGCAAACTTAAGTTTATCCTCAAGCAGCCACGCAATGAGGATCTTCTGTCTCAGGAGCTCCTCATTCGCGAAATTAAGCTGCCCGAATGTCTGTGGCCACGGTATCCTCCGCGAGCCCCGGACGTATCTCCCAACGACCGCAGCACAGTCGAAGCGGTCTGCCATGACGGCTAGGATCGCCAGATACGGTATGGAGAGCTTCGACGTGGCATCGGCGCTATGCAGGATGCGGAGGAGGTCGGCGAAGATGGGCTCGCGCCAGGCGATGTGGGTTGCATCGTCGTCTTCGGTGATGGAGATGCGCGGCAGGGCTGCCGGTTCTGCTTCAGAGGGCTCGATTCCTCGGGCTCGCAGGGACGCGAAGGACTCTGCGATTTTCTTCGCCTCTTGGAACCGTTCATCGGTTAGGAGGCGTTCGAAGTATTTAGACGTCTTCTTCAATGTGTCGAGCCGCACACGGTATAGAACTCTCTCATCCGACGCTTTTGTCTTCGCAAATCCGGAATACCGGGGCTGCAGAGCAGTGCCTAGCGATAAGATGGTCCTCTTTGCATGTCTATTTTCGAAAGTTACGTCGAGGAGGATATCTCCAGTCGCCCTGACGTCAACGAGGCTGACGCTCTTGCCGCCGATTTCTATCGTCTTTGGAGGCTCGGGCTCAGGCTTCGCCGTGTCTTTGTCTTTGACGGTTGGCTTCTGGGCGGTCTTCCGTGTGCGGCTCGACTTTGTATCCATGACTGATTCTGCTTGTTGAGGCGGACATCTGGCCCTTTAATCGCATATGTATGAGACGGTGTAAAGAGACAGGCTACTGCTCTGTATTGCGTGTGACTGTGCAAAGATTTGTTGTAATATAACCTGGTTATCCTCCAAAGATATCTGCAACCTCGTCAAGCTTCAAGTGCTATGACCATGCCATATGTCGTTTCGTTGTCCAGCCAGTCGCTCTCTCCGTGCACAATGGTGAATTGATGATGCTCTTTCTTCATTGTTGATGTTCAAGGGTCCGCTTCTTAACCCACAGGCCGCCAAGGCGAGGCTACCTCACGCTAACTCTATCCCCGTCTTCTCCAAATTGAAAAATCGAGGAGAAGCACGTGACCTCTCTTCCAGTCCGTTGCATACCCTGCTGGCTACTGTCCAGGGACTCATAAGCCAAGATGGAGTATCTAATACGCTTTATTCAAGAGCATGAGACCTTCAGGCTCCCCGAAATAGAAGCCCTCGCCGAGCTGGAAGGCATCAAGTTCGAAGTCGTCTTCTACAGCACCGAAGTTTGCCTTCCTCCCCCCCATCTCCCCCTCTATTTTCGAAATCCCGGACTAACCATGCAATAGTCACCCTTCTGCGTTGTCAAGCTCGCCAATGACGATGAGGCCCGCCGGCTCATGAGGCGGAGCATCACCGCCAAAGCCATCTACGAGCTCTGGGGCAGCGGCTCGTCGTACGCCGCGCTGTACGAGGACATCCGCGCCACCTCGTCCCACGTCTGGGACTCCTACAAGGACCAGTCCTTCAAGTTCACCATGGACTGCTTCCAAGGCTCGCGCACGCTCGCCGCGCAGCGCGCCCTGATCGAGACCTTCTCCTTCCTCGACTTCACGGGCCGCGTGCGCATGAAGAACCCCGACATGGAGTTCTGCATCCTCGAGGACTGGACCTTTGACTCCCTCGCCCTCGGGATCCCCGAGCCGCGACAGCTCTGGCTCGGCCGCCTCGTCGGCGGCACAGAGCGCGACATCATCCAGAAGTACGACCTCAAGAAGCGCAAGTACATCAGCACGACGTCCATGGACTCCTCCCTCGCGCTCATCACCGCCAACATCTCCCTCGCCGCCCCCTCCAAGCTCTTCTACGACCCCTTCGTCGGCACCGGCTCCTTCCCCATCGCCTGCTCGCACTTCGGCGCGCTCACCTTCGGCTCCGACATCGACGGCCGCTCGATCCGCGGCAAGGGCGAGCGCAGCCTCCTCAGCAACTACGTGCAGTACGGGCTCACGGCGCGCTTCGGCGACACCTTCGTCGCGGACCTGACCAACACGCCGCTGCGCGCGTGCCGCTGGCTCGACGGCATCGTGTGCGACCCGCCGTACGGCGTGCGCGAGGGCCTCAAGGTGCTGGGCAACCGCGACCGCAGCAAGCCGCGCGGGCCCGTGTTCCAGGGCGGCGAGGCGCACCACCTGCAGCCGGGCTACGTGCCGCCCAAGCGCCCCTACGGCTTCCTGGCCATGCTCGACGACATTCTCGACTTCGCGGCGCTGGCGCTCGTGCCCGGCGCCCGCCTGAGCTTCTGGATGCCCACGAGCAATGAGAAGGACGAGGAGATCAGCACGCCGACGCATCCGTGTCTGGAGATCAAGAGCGTCTGCACGCAGAGCTTTAATAAGTGGTCGAGGAGGCTGATTACGTATCGACGGAGGGAGGATGGGGAGGTGCCGGAGACGGAGGCGCTGAAGAGGGAGAGGAACGTCAACGGCGAGGGTGTCAGCGCGGATGAACTCAATCCTTTCCGGAAACGCTATTTCGAGGGATTTGCTGCGAAATCGTGAGGGACGTGAGGTTAAACGCATGGCATTGGCATGGCAGCCATGTCAGATACCCGACGACTGCTGCTATAAAGGACGGTACTTCTTGGATATCGCAGCAGCGTGGAACAACAGATCCATCAGGGCACTCGAAAATGTGTCCTGGGTCTCGTTTGCAGGTTGCATTTGCCGTGTTGGTCACTGTCGAGAGCGAGGTCTGCATTGCGACCAAGAGGAAGACAAGCACGCAGATGTGCTGGACGAATTCCGACACACAGCGCTTCATCTTCGGGATTGGTGTAGCTATAGCTCAGCACGTTAGTGCATGAAGACACGTCGGGTGTGAAGCCGGTTGCTGCTCCTAAGTCAGCCAAGTCTGCCGGAGTATACAGATAAAGGCTCCATCTAGACTCCTGATTATTACAGTGCAGCACAAGGTAGTCAAACATCTTCAATCCACTCATCAGAACACGCAACAATGATGTAGAAACCTATCTTGATTGGTAACCATCTAAGAAAAACCTATGTTTTACATTTGTGCTCTCGGGCCCGCAGCTTCTGCCAAAGTAGTCCAGGATATCCCTCTCCACAAGCCACTTGAATCCGATGTGATCTGGTCTCATCATCCCAATAATTCCGTCTCGCGACGCGATTCCCGGTCCTTGTTCGGCCCCTGCTCTCCCCTCCATTCTCCTCCTCTTCAAAGTAGCTTCTCCCGACCCTCGCTCACAGACAGCACCCGGAATCTCATATAAAAACGCCCGCCAATCATTGCCCCCCATTTTGCCAGTACAGATTTTGTGCATTGAGCAGTGTGCAAGAAAAATGCCTGCCTAGTACAGCCACAACAAGAACGATCCTTCCCAAGCCACAGCCGAGAAAAGCCTCGGGCAAACCGTTTTCGCAAGCATGTCGTCTCTTCCTTCCTCTTGTATGATCGATTCGACGATGCGGACGAGTACCAAAAATGCAGCCGCCGTGATTGATATAAACCCGAAGACAAAAGAAATATAAACGCAGCACAGATAATCAACGACGCTAGCTTTTGAAGGAGCTCAGGTGTTCCAAGGTCTGCTCGCCAGCTCGCAGAAGCGACGGATCACGTTCGTGGTTCCGGCGCCGTTGCCCTCGTCACGGACGAACCGCTTCGCGACGAGGAGCTTGCTGCGCGCGTCTTGTTCGTCGAGGTGCAGCGGCTCGTCCGTCTCCGCGTATTCCGAGACCCGCTGCCCGAGGGCGCGGACCACGGCGATGGAGTACAGGACGTCGCGGTTCTCCCTGCCGTCGAGGAGGTTGCGGAGCGCAGACAGGGTCTCATCGACTTCCTTTGCCGAGCCGGGATCGTTGTCGTGGATGCGTAATGTGACGAATTTGCCCAGCTGGTACCAGAAGTCGAGTTCGCGCAGCTTGTGGTACTCGCCATCGCCAGGCGCAGGTGGCTTGGTGAGGAGATTGGCCTCGGCGATCTGGCCAGTGACGAGATTGTCGAAGACGGCGAGTCTGTTGGCGGCTTCGATTGGATCGTCGGCGGCAGGAATACCCTCTGGCCTTGGCTCCTCCTTCGCCTTGGCCTCGTCAGCAGCAGCACACACCATGCATGCGAGCGACCAGACGACTCTGCCCTCAATGTTGGAGGTGTAAGCCATCTCTGCGTGGTTGTCCGCCGTCGTCTTGGCGAACTGGTTCAACAGGATCGCAAACTGCTCCAGCACCACCTTGTCCTTCATGAGCTGATTGAGGCCTTCCGAGTAGTAGTACTTGGATTCGAGAAAGCTCTCAAGGCCCGGGACGTAGATCGACAACCATAGATGCTTGATCTCGTCGACAACTCCCTGCTCCGGCTTGAAAGTGTCCGCTTTCGAAGGCAACTTCAGCAGAAGATCATCGACCTTCGTCGGCTTCGCTGATAATGTTGTGTTAGTAGGCGCTTCAAACGAGAGCAATGGATCTTGAGGATAAAACGAATCAGCACCACCGCTTCTCGCCTGAAGAGAGCCAGAGGGATCTGAGAGGTACGAAATCGTATCTTCAGTCTTGAGATCGTCACGAAAGTTGGGTATACCTTGTAAGTATTGATCCGCACCCGCTGGCGCCGTCGCGACGGCTTCTAATGCCGGATCGATCGCGGAGGAGTAGTCGAATTGCTGGGCGGAGCCCGGTGAGCTGACGCCCGCAGACAATGCCGCATCGTAACCCATCGTTGGGACAGGCGGGCCGTAGCCTTGGAGCATCGATGGCTGGTTGCCGTATGGATTGGCGGTCGCGAGGGCGGCAGCCTGTAGAGGCGCACTTGTCGGTGCTGGCTGGATTGGAGATGGGCCAGGTTGTTGTTTGAAAATAGGGTCGTAGCCCAAACACTCGCGCTTCGACTTCTGGCAGTTGCGACAGGCAGGGTGCGCTTCGTCGCACTGGACATCGGTTAGCTATTGATACTTGATCGTAACAGGTGAAGCAAACGAGAGCGAGAGGATCTAAAGTATGCGAGCGTACGAAGCGAAGCCAGCCTCGCGTCAACCGAAGAGTTGATTGACGACGCGACGAACGTCTCCTCTCGAGCATTTGCATTTTTTGGCGAACTCACCTTTATTCTTCGTTTTCTACATGTCAGACAACCAGTCTTAGTCCTACGCTTGATCTCCTAGATGGCAGCCGATGTCAGTGATGGATTCTTCGGTCGCGTCGATGATCGGGAGAGGAGCCGGATGTACCTTTTTGTGTCTTCCTCCGCTCATTACGCGATTGTCTGGAGCAGGCAGTGCATATCGCATGGCTCCTCCGGTCAGATCCGTCATGGCATTCGGATACTGGTGTGATGGATGAGGCAGAGTCTGATTGCTGTGGTAGTATGGGGCCATCTGCGCGACGGGCGGTGGCAACGGGGAGCCCATGTGCTGCTGGTGTTGTTGCTGTTGCTGTTGTTGCTGTTGTTGCTGCTGCTGCTGCTGCTGCTGAAGAGGATCGAGGGAGCGCATGCTGGGCAGAGAGAGAGATCCGTTGCTCCCCGTCGGGCTGGCACGGTACGGTTCTGCGGGCTGTTGTTGTTGTCCAGGTGCAGGGTAGGAGTATTGGCCGGCCGCGAGACCTGGACCTGGAGAAGGGTAAGAGGTCGGACTTGGATAGCTTACAGGCTGACGCGACTGACCACCGGATTGTTGGGACTGCGGCATGGACATCGATGGCGACGCTGGAGCAGAGCCGTTCTGCTGGTCGGGGAGTTGGTCGCTGAGTGCAGGATCCATGCGTTCGGTCAGTAGTGGTGAGGGAGGAGGGAAAAGTCGGTCGCAGTCAGGTTGTCGACCACCAAGGCTGGCTGGCTGGCTGCTGGCTGGCTGCTGGCTGGCTGGCTGGCTGACTTTTTCTGGCGGGCGCAATCCCTGGAAGACCACACAGCAAATGTGTGATGGGATGGGATTTACCACACGAGAGATGGGTATGCACTGTATACTGTACTGTATACTCTATACTCTATACTCTATACTAGAGCGTGTGTAGTAGGTCGTATCGTATATCTATAGAGCGATCAATGACGACGAGACAAAAAGTCGGGACGCGATTAATGACAGCCTCGTGGGAGTGGGTGGCTGCTATCAGTATCCGTACCGTGACGCTTAGCACAGTAGTAGTAGTAGTAGTAGTAGTAGTAGGTCCCGGTACAAGGCTCTAACGAATAGGCTGGCTGGTCTCGATATAATTCCGTCGAAGCGAGGATTCGCCAAATCGAAAGGATGTGGATGTGCTCTCGTTCAGTTGCAACTTGTTTCGCGAACGAGGGGTTCGGGAGTGATAGTGGTGTGTTCGTAAATTTGGGTGGCAAGGAAGAGGAAGAGGGAGAGGAAGAGGGAGAGAAAGAGGAAGAGGGAGAGAAAGAGGAATAGTGTTGAATGTGGCAAGGGAGGTTTAAGGCATGACTTGGCTTATACGCCTGATACGGCGGGCGGACAGGCAGGTCTGAGGAGGTCTGGAAGAGTATAGTATGTACAGTATGTACAGTATGTACAGTATGTACGAGTACTCTCCAGACTCCAGTGATGTCCTGTGTCTTCCGTCTTCTGTCTTTTGTCTCTGATTCCTGCTCCCTCTCTGCTCTTCCTGCCCGCCTGTCCGTCTGTCTCTCTGTCTGCCTGTCTCTCTGTCTGCCTGTCTCTCTCCCGGGCACAAAGGAGAGTCGGGTAAGGCACGCTTCAGGCACTTCAGGCGCTTCAGGCACTTCAGGCACGCTCCAGGCCCAATTCAGGCGTCAACTTTTATTTGATATTGACATTTCAAGCACATGCAGGAAGGGAGACAGAACTCGGCGAGACAGAACTCCCTAACCCTAACGTCATCTGGCCTAGACCACGTAGTACTCCCAATATCCAATCATGTCTCTCCCTCTTCGAATATGGAATGGTGGGTGGCTGGAACGGAATTGTCAACACCAGCACGCCGCAGAGAGCATCGACTGATGATCGATGATAGATGAGGATCCCAGAGGATCCTAGGGTCCAAGGCTGACAGTTCCAATGCATGTCGGTCGTACATGCCCAGGCTACGGCTTTATGCGCTTCAAGCGAAACGCTGCTGCAAGCGAAGCGCTTGATTTGAAGGAGACGCCGCTTGCTTAGAGGTGGAGGTGGAGGTGGAGGTGGATGGAGGTGGCGGTTAGCGATGGAAGCGAGTATCTGGGGAGACACCTCGCCTACTACTACTAACAGCCGAGAACCATCATGAGGAGCAGTAGCAACAAAGAATGAGGACAACGGAAGCATGACTGGATATTCTGAATGACTCCTGCTTCTGCAGACTGCGCCCATACCCATAGTGAAGGTTTGATTCAGCTGCTGGTGCTGCTAAGTACACACCACAGCTCCTCACCAGCGTTTCAGACATTGGCATTCTCATTCATGTAGCAGTAGATCTGAAGCACGAGAATACAAGAATACAAGAATACAAGAATAATCCCAAGCTTTGATATGCCACAGGAATTGGGCAAGATACAACAGCGTATACTTATCTGCCACAGCACGCAAAACACCACTATAAGACTGGCACTTGCTTCTTTCGGCCCTTTTCCCCGCAACTCAAATGTTTCCTGTGCATATCTTCATCTTCATCGGCTTGTCTGTGCTCGTCCCGATGGCGAAATTCAATTCTACCCGATGCATCTCTGTCCCGATAACGGCGGTTCACGACTCTCAATGATATCACGGACCTTTGTCTTTCATCGGCGACGGATTGACAAATTGACGAACTGCCACTCTGTTCAGTTTGCTTCGACTACAGTCATGCTCGGCTTGGCTCCGAGAGCAATATGTATCTGCATTCGATTAACTGCTTCGAGTCTTGTCCGCAGAACATTCCAAATATCTCTTGAGAGGAATCCCATCTTCTCAGGCCCAAGACTCGATCGCCCCAGCAACAGAGCCTCCGAGTACCGCTGTGGTGCAGGTTTCCGTCATGAGTCGGCCCACTCAACGTCCCTTCTTCGTGCGACCTGCAGCCGTCCAGCCACGTTCACGGCGATCCTGCAGTAGTAGAGACGCCTGGCATATCTGACAGCTTTGTGCTACGGCTTGTGGCACACGGCGAGGCTAGATATCTGCAATGAGCACCTATTCGGCATCAGTGAGGACTCTCGTCCAGTCGAACTTCCTCCAGCGCTTCTTGAAGCCCTCCACTCGGTTATCCGTGCCCCTGTGCCATCGTCCTTGCTTCTTGATTACATCGGGTTCGATGTCTAGCATGCCGCCAATGATCTCGCGCGCAAACAAGTCTCCTCTCGGCCATCGGTTGGCGTCCTCGACAATGTGGCCGAGTCCGCCATCCAAATCGAACCATACGTGGAAGTACGGCATCTCCTTCGCCAGAGTGCGACGGAATGCCATCTTGCCTAGGCCAGTTTTAGCACGGGCCGACGTATCGAGCAGCTTCTTATGCTGTGTCCATTCTTCGTCCGACGACAAGATTGCTTCCTTGAAGAAGGCTGGCGCTGTCTCGCCCAGACTGTAAGGCAGCGGGACTGCCTGCATCGCAGCATGCATCTTCCGGTTAGGAGCGGCTGCGTTCTCGTAGAAGACCACATCTCGGCCTTGATCATGATACATCCGGGTTAAGCACTTCATGAAGTTCCTTATTTCCTCCCACTCGTCGTCGTCGCACTCGAGAAGATTTGTCCGATGTTGTATTGGCACAATGACAGCTCCGCCCTCGCTCAGCTCCGGTTCCGTCGGCAATGTAAGGTACACTCGCGTCCCGAGCGATACTATCGGTGCTATCGGCGGTTGGTTTTTGTCTTCGTGGTGACACAGCTGACAGTTCTCCAATATCCGATTCATCTTCTGGAATTCGCTGATCGCGATGTTCTTCAGGTTGATCTCCGACTTCGGGACATTCTTTGCAAGTTTCGCCGTGTTATCTTCAATGTAATCCAGGTTATTCTCGAACTTCATGTCTTTGGCGATCCTCTCTGCAAACTTCCGTCCTTCTCCACCTGCTTGGCCCCTGGTGCGGCGTTCTTCTCGAACCATATCCTCGATACTCATGTCCTCGTTCTCCTTGACGAGGCCACGCTCTCTCCCACGCTTATTCTCGATAGGCACGACTTCGCCTCTGGTTCCGGCCAGCAGTCTATTCTCCATTTCTCCCAAAATGATGACTTCTGGTCCCCTGTTGAGCAATCCTGCAGCGGCTTCATCGTACTCCTTCTCGAGTTGAGCAACGTTAGGCGAGCCCTTGAGCTTTGCTTTCATCAACTGTGCCTTCATCCTGTTCAACTGCGTTTGATCGACCTGGACTACAGGTTTGACTGCAGCTTGCTGCTCCTCCATAATCTGACCCTGAGGCAAATCCCGAGCAGGACTATAGTCGTCTCTGTCCTCATGCTCTCTCCGAATGCCCAACTTCATCTTCCTCTCTTGATACAATTCGCCACTAGGTTTATCCTTCCCTACATAGCCTTTCCCATAGAGTTTCCGCCTCTCGAGCTCAGTCTCCTCCTCCCGTGCATTATCGAATTGTCGCAGGCTGCCCAGCCGCTCAACGGCCACCTCTTCGATAGTTCTCTTACTCTCTTCGGCCTCTCTGTAGACAGCTTTAAGCTTCGTCATTCTCCATTGAGCACCATTATCGCCAAACGTGTAGTCGACCTCGTCGTCACCATCTTTATCCTCCTCAATGGCCCTTATTTTATCTTCCTTGAGGTCATGCAAGTGATGGTTAAGCTCATTCTTATGAATCTTGAGCTCCAAGGTCTCTTGTGCTCCGCCACCTATGCTTGCCAGGTCCACCTTCCTTGCGCCCTTTTGTGTATAATCGATATCCATAGCATCTGGTGCCGTCATCCATGAATCTCGTTTCGATGGTTTTGGCGCCTCCAGTTGATCTGTCTTTGGAGTTTCTTCATCGGGCAACGGGAGATCTGCCTTTGGATCTGAAATCTTCTCGTGGTGCCTCCTGCGGTCGCCTTCGCCACGCTCGTCTCTATCCCTTCTGTGCCTGCGCCTCCGCTCGTCATCCTCTCTGTCGTCTTCATCATTATGGCGCCGCTTGTTTGTGTGTCCATCGTTGTCATCATCGCGAGATCTATGATGTCTGTGCCTATCCTCCTCCTCGTCCCGAGATCTATGGTGCCTTGACTTTTGGTGATGATTGCGATGCCTTTCGCGGTCCTTGCTGCTTTCTTTGTCTCTCGCTTCCTTCTCTGCAGCTAATGATTTCTCGAATTCCTCTAGACTATCCATGTTGTTATTTGCCTGCGCTGATGGCTACAGTTGTTTGTGATGTTTGGGGAAGACCGATTAGAGTAGACGAAGGCCAAGGGAGCTTCACTCGTCTTTCCTGCTACAGAGTACCAGGGTAACCAAGCTTATACAATAAAGACCAAATTCATCAAATGGTTTAAGTATACAAATAAATATTACAGAAATATATGGTAATTACTCTATATTTCATCTTGTTTCCATGAATTGGAAATTTGTCCACCTTGGAACTTCAACCTATGACATCGCCGACAAACGCACGGACCAACTCCGCAACAGCCTTGAGTTTATCGATGGAACCTCGCCGCCCGCATTGCGACAATTTTATCACAGACTCAACATCACATAACAAACAAAAGCACAAAATGACTTCTTCACCTCCTGTTGCTATTGTCTGCGTAGGCATGGCTGGTATTTTCAACTCTCAATTTATGAAGACTCTATGAACTAACGTCTCTGCAGGTTCTGGCAAAACCACCTTCATGCAACGCATCAACGCACATCTCCATGCCAAACGCGATCCTCCATACGTCATCAACCTCGATCCAGCAGTGCGCAATGTGCCTTTCGAATCCAATATCGATATCCGCGATTCTGTCAACTACCAGGAGGTGATGAGGAGCTATAACTTGGGACCGAATGGCGGCATCTTGACATCGCTCAACCTCTTCGCCACGAAGATTGATCAGATCATCAACCTTCTCGAGAAGCGTACATCGCCTGATCTAGCACAGCCAGATAAAAAGCCCATTAATCATATCCTCGTGGACACGCCTGGACAGATTGAGGTCTTTGTATGGAGTGCTTCCGGAAGCATCCTGCTAGATTCTCTAGCGTCATCTTTTCCAACGGTCGTCGCATATATCATCGATACTCCTCGCACATCCTCGACCAGCACATTCATGAGCAATATGCTCTACGCCTGCTCCATCCTCTACAAGACAAAGCTTCCCATGATCCTAGTTTTCAACAAGACCGATGTCAAGGATGCCGAATTCGCCAAGGAATGGATGACGGACTTCGAATCTTTCCAAGCAGCACTCAGGCTGGAGGAGGAAGAAGGGAGTTTTGGCGGAATCGAAGGGGGCTCAGGTGTTGGCGGTGGCAGTGGTTACATGGGTTCTCTGTTGAACAGCATGAGCTTGATGCTGGAGGAGTTCTATAGCCACTTAAGTGTGGTTGGGGTCAGCTCCATGACGGGTGCAGGAATCGACGAGTTCTTTGATGCGGTTAAGGAGAAGGCAGAGGAGTTTGACAGGGACTATAAGCCAGAGCTTGAGAGGCGGCGGAAGCAGAGGGAGGATGAGAAGGAAGCAAATAGAGATAAGGAGCTGGGGAGGTTGATGAAGGATATGGCTGTGTCTGGAGAGAGCTCGAAGGTAGCAGAGAATGATGACAAGGTCGATATGGATGTCATAAGCGATTTGGAGGATGAGTCCGACTCCGATGCCGAAGTGGCGGATACAAGTAATGAGGAGACTCTCAAGTCGAGATACAAGGAGGCTTTAGAGAAGTCAGGTGGACCAAGCAACGACGATAACAGCTTCACTAGATACGTAAGAGCTAGTCAGATGGGAATGTAGAGGCAGGTTTGGAACGGTCAGGAACGGCGTTGATGGAAGCATTGCAGGGCGCATCTGAATACCACAAAAAGGGAGGTATATCACAAGTATAACGATGATGAATTATCAGAAGATCTGAACCAGCGTTTCATTTGCTACTGTGCTTTCTTAAATGTCTCGTGAGACCATTATGGCCCGTCATAACGCCTGCTCCATACTCCTTCCCATGCAAAACCTCATAATCCGTGTCTCCGTCTCCATATCGCCATCACATTCTTTTCCCGCATCAAGTCTCCTCTCATCTTCCTCTGCTTCGCGCCTCGCTCATCTAGCCTCGAACTGCACCATTCTGCTCCTCCGTCAGCAATCCCTTCTCCAGCGTTCTGTCTTCTGCGCCACACTCACCTCTTCGTCCTCTCCTTGTACAAAACACGATGTCCACACTCCTTGCATCTGATCGGATCGCCCCTCTTCAGCGGCACCTTCGAGTTGCAATCGCCGCACAAATAGTTGATCGCCGGGCCGTCAGTCGAGGCCTGGTAGCCCGGCTCGCGACCTTGGATGGCGACGGGGGTGCCGGTTGGGGCGACGTAGGCTTCGCGGTTGGACATTTTGGAGGTTGAGCCGATAGCAATAATTATGTATTTGCAGTTGAGATCGTGAGGAAACGTTGGAATTCGTGCTTTGATGTGAGATGGTAGTACGCAGTACGCAGGTAAAAGAGGCGGAGGAGGCTGAAAGATTAAGGCTGCTTGGAAATCTTTCGATGCCTTAGGAAGGCAGTGGCAGAATTTTGCGATAAAGAATAGTCACGTGAAGATAAGACAACAAGAGACCGACCCGTCTCCCCCAGATTGTTTCCAATAATGACGTCAAGCAAACGACAGCGAAGTTGATGTGAGTCGCTGTATCTCCAATAGCTAGGATAGTAATTAGAAGAATATAAAATTGACGTTCGCTTACCTTCTTTTTTGTGACTGTTCAGCCTGCTTTTTCTTCTGAATTCAGAGCTTAATTCAGAGCTCCGAATTCAACCTTCGTCGTGACTCGTCACCTACCAACAACACTGCCAACCCACGACCCAAACACTAGGTAAGTGCATCATCTATTCTATCCTGTTATGGCTATTTTACTGACTACTATATAGATCCGTGGCATCCAGCCCCCTGTGCGCGCCAGAATGGAGCCCCCATCCTCGCCGTCGACCAGTTCCGACCACCCAGTTGCTGCCTGCGCCGCCGCCACCGATCTGGGCACTGCCAGCAACGGCCAGTCTGAGCTTTCTGAGACTGAGCCTGACAACACCTCTGGCGGTGCTGACAGCCTGGCTCCAGCTGTCAGCGATGACACCGTTATGGTGTCGTCGACCCCGGCCCACGACCACCTCCCACCACCACCACTGCAGCAGCCAGTTCCAGATGCAACTGGTATTGGTATCACGGGATTGGACCAGCTGTTGAATGCCGACCGTCCCTTGTTCAACATATCCATTCCGATATTCTGACTATGTTTTCCGCAGCTAGAAGTGCTTTGTCTCGGTCAAGTTCCGAAGACCTATATAACGGCGAATTAGCGACTGAGAAGCCGAGAAGCCCGAGAATCCCGAGAATCTGGATACATTCCCCAGGACTTATCCGAAACACAAGAGTGAAAGTGGAATCGAAGGAATTCTGAGAATACTCGATCCACTTCTACCACGCACCCAAGCACCCAAGCACCACCAACACCAGCGAAGTTCGAGCGGGAGAGACACGAGCAATGGCACAACCACCTTCTCCACATGAGAGGAAATTCTGGTACTATGGCCTTGGAAAAGACGGTGAATCGCGGCCCTAGTTGCACGAAGCTTAACAGATCCATTCCGCTATTCCAACCATCCCGAGCTTAAGATGATAACCACTATCCACAATCATCGGATTGTGGAGATATACGACAAATACCTTAGGACAGAAGTGTTGGAGATCCTGAGAGGAGTCATGTGGAGCTGCGTTGACATCGTGGGTTGGGGTACACCGACGAGGCAGAGGGCAGGCCAGTCGTTCTCATTACCGGCATGGAAGCCAGCTAAGCAACGGCACAACAGGCCGTGAATAAGATACGTGCACTCATGGAAAGGTAAGCACTAATCTCTATATCTGTCGTACATTGCACATCGTACATATCCAAAGTCGAGTACAGGAATAGACGCTGTCTGTTCTAGTTAAATTGCTAACTTTGAACTTCAAGGTACGGCATGTTCGACGTACATGCTGAGTATAAAACTGGGTTATATTTCCAGTTTTAATTTTGGGCCTGGGCAGCTTAGACCTCTGGTCGGTCCACTCATGCTTATGGGGATGGAAGTGCGGAATGATGATGGGGGGTGAGTGACCGCTAGTCGGTCTACTAATGTTTATGGGAATGGCAGGGCGGAATGGCGATGGGGGTTTTCTTTGTTCGTCTCTTAATGGTTTAGATTGTTAAGTCAATTCATTAATGTTTATCGCAATGGCAGACCGGAATTTTGACAGGGGAGTTTTCTTTTTCCTCTTTCCTCTTCTTGCCTGTGGAATGAATGGTGATGAGGGGTCATTAAGTCTGCATTTCTATTCTCTCGTACTTCTAGCCCTGTGAACTCCAACCTCGTAGTCATTCATTACCCCTTTCACCCCGTGTCCCAAAAACGCCCGATCCCGATCCCGATCCTTTCCCATCCCATCTGAATTACTCCCTTTCCCTTCCTCTAAAAAGAATACAGCATCCTTCCCCCCCTCCATTCCCGCCATTACTTTTCTACGCACCAGCATCCATCCCCTCTCCCCCCATATCAACCTTCACCTCCTCCACCGGCAACTCCACCCCCTTAATCGGATGCAGCAGCATCGGCGGCACACACATCCTGCCCTCCCCACCCGGCCTCCCCTCCTCCCCAAGCTCCCTCTCCGCCCCTCCCACGTCATGCACCCTCAGCCCCAACCACCACCGCCATATCGTCCCCGAAAACCCACTGTTGTAGAACCAGCTCATCCCCAACAGATTATGCTCCCCGTCCCCCCACACCGCCGTTTTCGCTCCCCCACTCGCCCCATTGCGGCCTCCATTCACCATTGCCCCCAGATACGCCACAGGCCACGCCCGGTCCACAAACATCGGATGCGGGGCATACACAGCTTTGAACCCGTGGCTCAGCGCCGCAAGCGGCCCCCACATCTCCGGGAACGCGTGGTGCTTCTTGATCGCCGTCTCGCGATGCATCACCTCCAGCAGCCGCCGCGACAGCCGTGACGTCGTGATCATGGCCGCGCGCCGCGGCGGCATCCCGAGACTGCGGTTGTACCCTGAGGCATCGTCGCGCAGCAGCCACGTCGTGTCCTCCGGGTCGAAGAGCGGGTTGAGCGTGATGAGATCGGCGTCTTCGCCGACGCCCCACACGTACTTATCGTCCTTGAAACTGGTCGGGGGGACAGGGTCATTCTCGATCTCGAACCAGTCCTGCTGGTTCTGCGGGCGCTCTGGACCCCAGATCGGGCGCTCGCCCGTGGGACCAGTGACCGGGGCGGGCTTGCCGTCCGCGCGCAGCCCGGCCCAGATGTTGTTCGCCGAGTCGACGCCCGATTCCGTCTGCACGCGCACCATGTGGCTGAAGTCCTCCCAGGAGCCGTGCAATGCAGGGATGTAGAAGCGAGCGTTGCGCTCCCAGAGGAACTTGCGGGGCTGCGCGCGCGTCCACTTGTCGAGCTTGGCGAAGAGGTCGTACCAATGGCCCGTGTAGCGCAGGTCCATCTCCCACTGCCAGAAGTAGTCGTACTCGGGGTGCTTGTGCGCGAACCACTGCAGCGCCAGCATCAGCCCGCGGTACACGCCGTGCACCGGCAGGCTGGTGCCGCGCGCATACGTCTCTTCGATACTGTGGTACAGCATCAGCATTTGTGTTTCGGACCAGAGCGTCGCGATGCCGTGGAACTCGGCGGGCACGCGCGCGTGGAGGTGCCTTGTGTAGGTCGCTTCGTCGGAGAAGATAGGGATTGATTCGTCTTTGAGTTGCACGAGGAGGTGCACGTCGTATTCACCACCCGAGCCGAGAGAGAGCTCGGTGATCAGGGAGCGCAGGTAGAGGATGTCTTCTTCGCGGTAGGTATATTCGTCCCAGGCTCGGATTACGACTGCTGTGCGTGGGACTAACTTGGTACCTGCTGGAGCTTTGGGGGAAGTTGCACCAGGCCCGGTGCTTGTGGCGGGAGTGGCTGCAGTTGGAACTTCTGCATCTTTTACTTCATCTACTTCTTCTGCTTCTTCTGCTTCTTCTTCTTCTGCTTCTTCTCGCTTGCCAATGCCATTGATTTCGTTGCCAGATCTGAAGCGTTTTGCGTTGGCGTTGTAACATCGCTGCTGGGCAGCGCCCCAGTCGGCATTCGTATAATCGTATTGCGGAACTTCACTCCACACCGCTTCATGGCCTTCCATGTCACCGTGGCGTCCACTTGCCAGTCCTCCTTTTCTGAGTGAGTAGCCGTGTCCGTATGGGCCAAACCTGCCGTATCTGTCGAAGCATATGTCTTCTGGCAAGCCTAATAGCTCGAAAGATCCTATGACATTATCTGGAAACCCACTCGGTCGTCCTTCATAGTAGCGCAGTGGTGGTATTTTAGCCTTCGATTTCTCATCGAGGAAGCACTCCAGTACAGGCACATAGTCCTTCAGATAGTCGCTCGAGGTATAGTCAGGATATGGCTTGAAGGGCTTGCTGGAAGGCACGCTTCGTTGTTCGGCCACTAGTACCGTGTCGTTCGATAGCTGATCATTCTCTGCCCTTGGATATTCTGGTTTACTCTCTTTGAAGGGTACTAACGACCTGATGCCTCCGTGATATTTCTCCAAAAATGGGAAAGACTCCCATTGCTTGGGCCCCTCCGCTCGAAGGTCTCCGTTCTGTTCCAGTCTCCTGGAACTAAGAATGCTCATTCGGATTAAGAATAGTATAAAGAGTATAACAGTCGATAGCATGGCAAAACACATGTATCGCATGATCTTCTGTGGTACCCTGTATGCCAGACCTCGTGGCCGCGTCCCTAAGAGCGTCCTCCTCCTGATCATCGGCCGCTTTGAGTCGTATGAACCCGATGTGTCTCTGGAGGAGTGTGTAATCGGCGAGGGAGGTGTGGAGGAGCCATAGACGTCGTCTGAAGATTCGTAATCATGGTCGATGATTTCTTGCTTCTCCGAATCAAATGATTCCCGCACTGGTGATGTTTGGTGTGTAGGCAGCGAAGAGTAGCTATCTGAACTCCTCCTCTTCGCAACCTTCAGGGACTTCAGACCATTGAAAGCTCGCATGTTGGCAACTGTGCGAGATGTCCAAAATGAGAGGTCTGGCGAGAGCCAGAAGCCGGGGGAAGGAGGACAATTATTAGTCTGCACATGTCGATGGTTAGCCACGAGGCAAACAGCTGCTTAGAACGTGGTGAAGGTATGAGGAGATGCCAAACGTACGGCCGAACGTCATATAGACTCGTGGACTCGTGGAAATTGTGGAATGCGGGAAAGCCGTCGGAAATCCAGGGCCAAACGTGGGACGCTAGGTGACTGAGCAAAGTCTATTTCACGATGGCTTGCGACGAGATTGAAGTCGAGAGGTAATGAACTCTGGACTGTGACGGTTGAATATGGAATATGAAGCTGGGTGAAGCTTGGCTTGGTCAATGGATCTGTATGGTGTGGATTGTCTCGTCGTGGTTTTCCCATCGTGCTGTGCTTACTTGCACCTTGAAGCCGGAGGAGCACATGTTGTTTTGGTTGACACGGCAACAACGATTTAGGCTATCTCCCTCAGAGTACGTACTGTAAGTCTGAGTCCTGTCAGGAACTCACCTTCTTCCTTCTTTTTCTTTTTCTTTTTCTGTTTATTATTCATTGTTTCCGCATTGACATCGCTCCTCATATTGTATTGTATCGTTTGGATATGTCTCGAATGGTGGTAGAGCAGGTCAATGCTGTTCTTCAAGTTGTACCATTGCAACGTCAAGTCAAATATGAGGGCAACCACTGTCTTTTCAACCATGGTGCGTGCACGCGCAGTGCTAACGCTGCAACGTCATCGAGTACCAGAAGATCATTCCCCAGAGACGAGCGAACAGAGAACAGGGAACAGAGAACAGAGCCATGTCATGTCATGTCATGCCACGCCACGCGATGCCACGATGCCATGGTCGGGTTTCGAAGAGGGAGCGCAATGTCCTGGATGGATGCTCGTGAGTCGTCGCTGAGGCGCCAAGTGATAAACCATGGTTCGACGATAAGACAGAGGCTTCAATGGCTCCTCGATGGCTCCTCGATGGCCCCTCGATGGCTACAAGGCCAGCCAGACCAGGCCAGGCCAGGCCGTGGAAGAAGCTCAAGAACCAATTTCTAGAACGATGTAATGCTGTCCGTTGGACCAGACCACGGGAAGGTATCCGGACAGCGCGAATGCCACGTCAAGGTTCCTCTTCCCTTTCCCTTTCCAATCGCCGTGCATGAGGAGGAGGAGGACGAGGAGGAGGAGGAGGAAGTCACACGCGTCAGGTACCATATTCAATAGCTGGGCTGGGCTGCGAGCTGGGGGGTTGGAAGCTGGGAGCTGGGAGCAGCGAGCTGGGAGCTGATGGTCACCGCCGGCGAGAGACATCACACGAGCTGGTGGCCGAGTCGGAGTCCCTCTCCCTCTCTCCCAGCCGAGAATGAGACCTGACGGGCTCTTTGTCTCGACAGTATCGAGTACCTCTTGCATCTCTTATGAGCTGACCGTGCACAGCTCTCCCCAGAGGAAACACAGGACAGGACAGGACAGACAACTCGGATTCATCTCTGGAGGACATGCTCTTAGCGTATGAGTATGTCTCTCTCTAACATCAACATCAGGCCACTGGATGGTCAGCTGAATTGACGGTCACCTCTCTGGCAGTGGCAGTCTGTCGTCCTGCAGAAGCCTTCTGGCGCAGAGCAGCTTGCATGATGTAATGGTCGGCCTTCCAACATTGCATACATTGCATACATCGCATACATCGCATACATCGCATTTGGAGTTCTACATTTTACATACTAGGTGCTACTATGTGCTACTAGGTACTACATACATACATACAGAATACATACATATCTTCTTCTGTTGCATACGGCGAGTGACGGAGGACATTCAGGCCCGAAGACGGCGCTCACAATGCCACTGTACCTACTGTATGTATATGTACATACATATGTACATATATAGGTACATACATACATGCCTCCTCTCTTGTGACCAAACACGGCGGTTCGTTCGTTGATCGTCGTTGTTGTCAGTGTGCAGCGCTATGGCCATTCATCTTTACCACACTTGCTATTCGCCCACGCCACATTTTTACATGCGGCCGCACCAGATGTCTCTCGATTGAGCCCTCGATTGACTTCTCCATCTTCTCCATCTTCTCCATTATTGGCTTCTCCATTGCCATACGCTCATTATTGGCCCAGTTCCTACGTCAACTGACGATCGCTCCGTCCTGTGACGACCCCGCCACTTTCACTTCCCACCTGGTTGACGCTGGACAACATTCCTCCTAATGCACTGCAGGTCTCTCCTCTCCCTTTGAAAGTCAGAGTCAGATGCACTTTTAAATATGCATTGGATTGCCTCCTCTTTCTGTCCCCGAACTACCACAGGCGGTGAGCAATGCTGGGAGACTATACGGCACTCGCCCATTATCTCGGATTTCCCAAGACTTCATATACTCTCCTCGTCCTCTATTTCTTTATCCTCCCTATCCACAACTTCCATAGCACTCACAAGTCTTCCCCAGTTGCATATCCAAGTGAATCGGCGTTGTTGGCCTCGCGCAGCTTAAACCTTCCTGTGATCCACCTTCGCCGTCTTCCAAATCTCACACCTTCTCAAGAAGTCTCTTCGAAGTCGGTGTCGTAGAAAAGTCAACTGAGAACAGCATCTCGATATTCTCATGCACGAGAGGGGAGATGTTGGACTCCAACTCAATACCAACCATAGCCCCAACCGGCAGCCAGATCCAGGAATCGGACCACGTACGTCCAAGATGGGACTTCTTCAACGTACACTCACTAACCCGTCCAGAAATACGAGGACAGAGCCCACGAGCCACTGTCCTCCACCGTTACCCTCTGCCACAACACCTACACCCCCACCCCCACGGCCACCACCCACTCCATCCTCACAATCACCCTCACAGGCCCCATCCTCCTCCTCGCGATCCTCAGCCTCATCATTAGCATCAACCTCCTCAGCCCCTCCCTCACCACCAGCATCCTCGCCGTCTTCCCCCTCCTCTACGCCATCCACAACGACTACCACGACTTCCTCTCCCTGGGCCCCGGCGGCACCCCCTCCACCTTCATCGGCTACCTCAAGATAACCTACTTACGCCTCTACGCCCTCTCCGACCCCTACACGCCTCCCGCCCTCCTCTCGCCCCCACGCCCTCTAGCCTCCTCCCTCCAACTCCGCCCCACGCCCATCCCATACCGCCGCGGCCCGCGCCCCACCATCGCCGGCATCGCGCCGCAGCGCCAACGCGACCAATTCGCCCCCTCGGCCATCCACCTGCGCCTGCGCGCCCTGCTGACGCGCGCCGCCGCCCACAACCCCGCGCTGCGCACTGACACGAGCTGCTTCGAGAAGCAGGGCCTCGCGCTCTTCACGACGCACCCCATCAACGCGACCTGCGGCGGCGAGATCTGCCACGTGCACGCCAGCGACGGGAGCCTGCATATGAACCTGCACCCGGCCGACGCGGCGGTCGTGCTGGAGAGGGGCTGGGGACAGCGGCATCCGCTGGCGAGGGGCGGGTGGCTGGGACGCTTCGTGCCCAGGGAGTTCGTCATGGTTTATGCACCGAGGGATGAGCGGGAGTTGCGCGTCGTGGGGAGGGTGGTCGAGGCGGCGGCGTGGTGGGTGGGGGGGAGGGAGATCGTGGTTGGTGTGCGGGAGGGAAAGGAAGCGGGTGGGACGGAGTGAGATGGGGATGATGCTGGATGATGCTGCGGACGATGAGATTGATGAGTATGAGATCGGGAAGTGATATTTGCTCGGTATTAGCGGCTCATACATTTCTTCTGGGTGTTCTGGGCTTTGTCAACGTGTTTTCCGATTGCATTCTACGCTGTTTTCAAGTGGGTTTCCATTCTTCTTCTCTCTAGAGAGCACTAAATTGGCACTGGCATTTAAATTGGCATCTACATCTCGCGTCACATGGAGTAGACGAATACAATAGGATATGAGAAGAGACATCAATCAATACTAGAAATCATGCAGTCTCCTCCCATGCGTGGCCTGCCCTGCGCATGCACATACGATGGCACGAGCTGGCGGGTCGAGGAAGGGATGTTGGCCGATCACAGACCGCGGATGGGAGGAGCGGGAGAGCAGATATGCGTAGATATTGCCCCGTCGCCATGCATGTCCCTTTTGCTCACTCTAGCCTCAGGATTTATCAAAGCCCTTCATCGGTTTGGGGACCCATCAAGATTCACGGCTCAGGCAGATGGAGATAAATGGGGGCTTCATGAAGTGACATGCCGTGCCTCCTCCGCGTGCAGAACTCTTTGACACAGATATGATGTTGCTGTCTTGCCGCGCTTCACTAAGGGGATAGGTGTACGAGGTAGAGGATTCTGCGGCATCTCACACTTTCGAATCTGTTGATGCTCGATGCTTTTGGTCTCGCTATCCCCGCCCATCCATTTCATCAGATTGACCTGAAAGCTGATCTGGTACTTTCCTGCGATATGTATACCATCGTTCTCTCTGCGTGTAACCTTGGTGAAGAGAATACATTGCTCATATCCGATTTCTCTAGAAAATACGACAACACCGAGCTGCCATAGATACGTATGTAAAGACCGCTCAATTCGCTATGGGGCATCTATTCATCTAGTCATCCCAATCCTATCCCGTCCCATCAACACACGAACTCCAAACTCCTTCCCACGCTACCATTTATGCATCCACTCTCAACCTCATTCACTGCCCATGCACCTCCCTATACTTCTGTACCTCCGCCTCAATAACATCAAACACCTCATCCCACCCCTCCCTCACCGGCACCTCACTCAACCTACAAAATCTTCTCAGCAGCACACTCTGCAGACTCCCCCCCTCCCGCCCCTTCCTCATCTCTCCATTCTCATACTCCTTCAGCCCCACCATCCCCTCATCCAACATCCCCTTGATCATCCCCCTCTCCTCCTCACTCCCCATCACACTCGCCCACAGAAACCACGGGCCATGCGTCAGCACCAGCTCCCTATAGATACACTGCCTCTCCACCAGATCATAGTCCGCCGTCCCGCTCGCCGCCGCGTCCGAGTCGGCACCGTGTCCATCATGCTCGCACCCATTCTCGCCGCCCCAGCTCGCCTTCGGCCCGAAGTCAAACAGCATGCTCGCGACCCACACGACGGCCAAGGCGCTCGCGAGCTCCAGCGCATCCTGCTGCGCGACCCAGAATTCCTGGCCGGCGCGCCCGTCGGCCTCCACGACGGAGAGGATGCCGCACTTGGCGCGGTCGGAGCTGGGGATGCAGCCGCCCGAGATGCGGGAGTCGGAGAGGGAGTAGAGGGTGTTCAGGCCGTGGGTTTTGAAGTTCTGCAGGCCTCTGTTGTGGCAGGTTTTGCAGAGCGAGGATGAGGTTTCGAAGAGGTGGCGGACGGAGGGCAGGGTGAGGTCGAGCAGGTAGGATGAGGGGAGGCTGGTGAGGAGGGTGTGCCGCGTGTGGATCTCGGAGACCCAGGGGAAGGTGTGGGGGAAGCGGAGGGGTGGGGTGGTGTGTCTGTGACGTGGATGAGGATGAGGAAGAGGTGGATGGGGAAGAGAGGATGGGTTCTTGTTCTGGGGCGATTGAGGCGAGGATTGGACGTAGAGGAGAGGCTGGGTAGAGATGGGAGGTGAAGGATTGGGAGAGCTGGGCTTCATGGGTGCATAGGATATTGTTGATTGTCTGATGGAGAACGTTAGCTTAGGAAACCGATGAGGATGAGGAAGATAGACAAAGGAAGGGAGATGTGCCTTCGAGCTTCGCAGTAGTCGGCCGATATCTCCGGGTTGCCAGCAAAGGTGCTCGACGATATTGAGGATGATCTCGACTGGTAAGGGTATTGACGCAGCTGGTGTTGCTGGCGATGACATGGTGAAATATCGAGTGCTCTGATATCTAAGAAGGTGCTGCTCAAATGGAATGGTGAAATGGTTCTGACCCGGAGTAGTCGTTGAGACGATGTGATGCGATGGATTGTTGGAGTTGCCGAAGCCTGCTCAAGTAGAATGCACGCAGATCGAATCAAATCTATACGATGCAATAGAGGTGAAGTGAATGGAGTAAATAGGAATGACTAGTGACGAAGAGTGAATCAAGGTGTTTAGCCAAGAAGACGAAAGGAGCGAGCGAGTTGAGAGAGTAGAGAGTTGAGAGTGAAGCAATACGAAGTAAAGATAAAGAAGTAAAAAAGTAAAGAAGGCCAAGGATGGGGAAACACAAGACATATAAGACAGCAAGCAAACCACTCGGGTTACGTGCTCAATGCCCCTCATGCCCTCATGAAGGATACACTCGATAGCCCTTACCCTGACCTGGCCTACCCTCACCTGCCCGCCCGAAGTCCCTTTGTACCTCAGTCCTCAGAGATATCCTCCAAGGAAACAAGATGGATCATGGTGGAATGCATGATTGTGGTCGGAAAGCGTCGCCCAGGTGCTTGTGGGACGAGATGGCACCATCCACCAAGGTTTCCGTGTCGCCATTAGCAGTAACCTTGATGGGTAGCGACGCAAAGTTAAATCAAATCAAATCAAATCAAATCAAATCAACAAAGACGGAAGATTAGATAACACAGAAGAGGACATCAATCAGGCATGAGTCAGCATGACATGCCGACACAGACAATTGGACTTCCTCCTCTTTCTCCAGAATACATAAATTCAGATGTTGAAATGTTACGTTGGAAGAGTTTTGGACGAATACCTTGAACCTAGGTCTTCTGACATGAATGGATATGTATGCACTCTATCTTGCTAAAACTATATAACCATATATAACTACCCCTCACTCCTGGTATTCATATATTCGTCATCTCCTGTGTCCGTGCAGCATATTAAGCCATCTCACAATTCACCTCTTTCCCACCAACCCACCGCTCAATATTCTCGACAACCTCCGCACACCAATTATTCATCACCTCCTCCTCCACATACCCCATATGCGGGCTGAGGAGCACTCTACTCCTCCCATTCTTCCCCCACTGCGTACTCCTCCACGCGCTCTCCTGCGGCAGCGGCTCAAGCTCAAACACATCCAGCGCCACCCCTCTGATCCTGCCCTCTCGCAAAACCTGCAGCAGATCCTCTTCCACAACAAGCGGGCCGCGCGACGTATTGACGAGCAGAGCGCTGGGCTTCATCATCTCCAAATCCTTCTTCCCCACAACGCCCCGTGACCGGTCACTGAGCACATAATGCACACTTACCACATCCGCCGTCCTAAACAGCTCCTCCTTCCCCACAGCCCTGAACACCTTGCCCTCCTCGTCCTCGACAGCGAGTCCCGCCTCCCTCGCCTTCTCGTCCGCGCCCTCCTGCGTCAGATTCTCGCTCCACGCGACAATCCGCATCCCGAACGCCACGTGCATGATCTTCGCCACGTTAACACCCAGCCGTCCCAGCCCTACGATTCCCAGCGTCTTGCCCGCAAGACCGGTCGCGAGCTCGGTCTGCCAGCCCCCAGTCTTGACTTCGAGATCGTCGCCCGCGATGTTGCGTGCTAAGGCGAGAAGGAGGGCGATGCAGTGCTGTGTCGTGCTGTCGGGTCCCTTCTTCAGGCCCTCTGAGCGCGGTCCATCTGAGCGGCCTAGTCCAGTCGTGCCGGCTACTTTAATTCCTAATCGCTTACAGGCCTCGAGATCAATTCCCTTGTTCCTGCCTGCAGTGGACTGCAGGAATTTTAAATTAGGAAGCTTTTCCAGCAGCGCCCCGGGGAACGGCGTGCGTTCGCGGATGCAGGAGATGATGGTGAAGGGCTGCAGACGTTCGACGAGTTGCGCTTTGACGGATTCGGGCGTAGATGAATGGTTGTATGGGAGGAGGGTGTTGGAAAAGTAGGAGATTTCGAAGTTTGAGGGGGGCAGGCGCGTAAAATAGCCGGGGGAGAGATTGTGGTAGTCGTCAAGGACGGCGACTTTGATGGGCGCCATCGCGACTGGAGGCGTGGAGAAGGGTCGTAGTCAGGGTCGTAGTGAGGTCAGGACACTTTGGACTCGCGGGACCGACCTTTGCATCCCAAATGACAGGAATAGTCCCGTCGATGGATTCATCCAGGTCTATATTCTCATGATCACGTCTTTTGTGCTGGGGAACGCGGGGAAATTGACGGCATCGGATCCTTGCGGACCCTTTTACCCCGCTTCTCCAAATTCCATGAAATCGCCATTGAAGTCAGGTGACCAAGGGAAATCTTGAATCTGCACGCTCCATCTTGATGAACGCACGGAAAAATTATCAGAAGAATCCATTTATTCGGTGTTGCTATAAGCGACAGTCTTCCACATACGAAGTAAGTACGCTTTATCGGTGCCCCCCCGGCAGAGATCGTGATGATTACCTTGTCCTCTGATTGGAGCGCATATTCTTTCGTACGCAAGTGGATGTTGTGAAGGTCGGCTGCCAAAATCCCGATGAAGTGCCCCGCCATCAGCCCAATGGGGCTATCTTGAGCATCGAATGGAGTACAACATGATAAAGTAGGCTGAAGTACTGGCAGCATATGGGGTCGCAGGGCCTGATGGAGTGTGATGTAAATATGTAGAGGCTTTCCCCGAATCTTTCCTTGGAAAGTCATGAATCATTTCGTTGCTGAGCACCATCTCCCAGTGTGATAAAAGCAAAGAAGCGTCGAAGCTCTCACATATAATGTCTCCTTCAGCATCAAACGAAGTACCAGCAGGTACCCATATCAAACAGACGAAGCCCAATATTGGGGTGTATACGGATCCAGAGCACAAGCTCTGGGTGGGCGAGGCAGAGCCTTCGCTCGAGTCTGTGGAGACAGGAAAGAATTTGCAACCTGGAGAAGTGACAATAGCAATCAAGAGCACTGGGATTTGCGGGTAAGAGAGCACACAAGAAGCATAGAACTCTGAGGTTAACTTCTCTGCAGATCTGATGTACATTTTTGGCATGCTGGATGCATTGGTCCTATGATTGTGGAGGACACCCATATTCTGGGACACGAATCGGCAGGTATAATCATAGCTGTGCATCCAACGGTCGAGGATTTGAAAATCGGCGATCGAGTGGCTGTTGAGCCAAACGTTATCTGCGGAGAGTGCGAGCCCTGCTTGACTGGAAGATACAATGGATGTGTCAAGGTCGAGTTCCTGTCCACGCCTCCAGTCGCTGGCCTCCTCAGAAGATATGTCAATCATCCAGCAAAATGGTGCCATAAGATTGGAGATATGTCCTTCGAAGATGGAGCGTTACTGGAGCCATTGAGTGTATCTTTGGCATGCATGCAGCGATCTGGCGTCCAATTGGGAGATCCTGTCCTGATTTGCGGTGCAGGGCCAATTGGCTTGATCACATTGCTGTGCTGTAGAGCAGCTGGAGCAGAACCGATTGTTATCACAGACATCGATGAGGGGCGGCTCAAATTCGCAAAGGATCTTGTACCGTCCGTCACAACATTCAAGGTCGAACGCGTATCGCCCGAAGAATCGGCCAAGGGAATCGTGTCGGCGTTCGGCGGTATCGAGCCAGCATATGCGCTCGAATGCACTGGTGTCGAGAGCAGCGTATCTGCAGCCATCTGGGCCGTGAAGTTTGGTGGTAAGGTTTTTGTGATTGGTGTGGGAAAGAATGAGATGAATATCCCGTTCATGAGATTAAGCACTCGAGAGATCGACCTACAGTTTCAGTATCGATATTGCAACACATGGCCGCGAGCCATCCGGCTTGTCCAAGCTGGCTTGATCGACATGAAGAAGCTCGTCACCCATCGTTTTGACCTGGAGGATGCGATTAAGGCGTTCGAGACAGCTGCGGATCCAAAAACGGGCGCGATCAAGGTCCAGATCAAGAGCGAATGATTCGAATGATATATAGAGGCCGCTGTTTACGTAGATTAGCATATCTCAATAACCATAGTATAGCAATTGCAAATGTTGAATGTTGCATGGAACTCTCCTGTTGTCCGCGCGAAGTCAAAAGTTGTATCCGAGCCTCGCTGCAATTCCGGATGACTAAGCCAAATCTTCCCAAGCCGTGGAGCTCCGAGCCATTGCGAAAACAACCTGAAAAGTGCATTGCGACACCATTCAACCACCAATTGCCTGTCCAACACATCCAGGACCATCCAAGAAGCCTTTTCTCGCCCCTCTTGGTGAAATATATCCATCATGTCGTTGTCAGCATCCCGCGCCGTGCTCAGGCAGTCGGCCAAGTTCACATCCCGCATCGGCCGTCGATGCGAATCCACAACCGCCAAAGCCGCCGAGGCTGCATCAAAGGCATCTGAGACTGCTTCGAGCTTTCAATCAAAGGCCTCCGAGGGTCTGTCGAAGGTCACATCTACTGCTGGACCAGCAATTAGCGGTGCTGTGAAGGGTCTCGGAAACACCCTTGGAAAGATTGGTGGACGCACAGGAAGACTTATCGCCTTCGTTGAGAGTATGTCTATCGATTATAAACGTTGTGAGACGTTGTGATATGCTGTGGAAAAGTTTATATGGTTCAATGGCTGACGTTTCGACTTTTAGGACAAATTCCTCCTACCATCTACTACGCACGTGTCGGTCTCGAGCTCTCCAAGCTCGTTTTCCAAGGACAGAAGATGAGCCCACCGTAAGTTATTCGACTGCCATGCACGATACTCTCGATCATGAGTCAAATTCTAATGAAATCCGCATAGACCGCTCGCCACTTTCCAGGCGTACTTCCAGCAACTCGTCAAGAACGCCGCAAACCCAGCCGCCCTTTTCCCTAAATCCCAAATTACCTCCATCCGCAACCTCAACTGCGCACAGATCGCCTCCGGCGCCGTCATCGTGGGCGAAGTTCTCGGGTTCTTCACTGTTGGAGAGATGATTGGCAGAATGAAGCTTATCGGCTACAGAGGAGACACTGGTGTACACCATTAAGCGGCTCGTTTGACGTACTTTTGAGTGGGTATTAGATAGAATGGGAGAGCAGCATTAAGGCGTGCAGCTGGCTGCTTTATTGTTGGATGGGAAGAATGCGGTAGAAGGCGGATGTCTGGCACGGCATTGCATACTCTGCAACCATTTGCTTGCGTCATTGTACACTAAAAGACAATCGAACTATCGTAATAGATACTATGCTCTTGAGAATTCATTAATATATATGACATGTGAGGTATACAGAGGAACTCTAACACTTGGAATTATTTTACCATGGATTAAAGGCGTAACGGGATGATCAAACAATGCCACTCACTGACGAAATAAACGAGACGTATACAAAAATACGAGCATCTAGCTGTGCCTGAGATTATTTCTGGAATAAAGTATACCTCCTATGTTTTGTTATAGGGAAATTACGAGGCTCTGATATATATGGAGTAGAGTGAGTATATCTCATAGTTCAAGCCATAGGCGAGGCTGAGGAGTAACGAAAAGCTTTGACCAGAAAAAAAGTTCCAAAGCCTTACGCCTCGATCATCAGGAACAACAAGCAACATATCATATCTGCTTTGTTAAACACAAAGAATGGACATCTTCAAGATATTATCCCGCTCTACGAAGCCGACTCGCAACCCCGCAACGGCTGGTGCGCAGTCCTCGACCCTACCTTCAGCGGGAACATCTGCGAATCCGCAGCTCTACAACGACCCAATACCCGAGTCCAGAGGAAAGAAGCGCAAGCTCAACGAGAGAAAGGATGATACAGCTGCCGCAGATTCTGATGATGACGAAGTAAATTTCTTTGCGCAAGCATCAAAGCCAGAGAACATTAAGAAATCCAAGAAGTCCAAGAGCAAGAAGGCTCCAGAGAACCCCGTAGAGGATGTCGATAACTCTCCAAAGGCTGCAAAGGAACCTACCCTACTCGACGAAGACGACTGCAAGGCGACTCTTCGTTCCCACAGAATAAAAATTACTATTCTCTCGAAACCTGAACCAGTCAGACCGAAGAAGTCGAAGAAGCGCAAGGAGGAGGAACCGCCGAAGAAGGCGAAGGACGAGCATAAGCAGATCTATCCACAGCCTCTCACATCCTTCGAGGATTTAAAGAGCAACTATGGCATTTCTAAACGGTTAGGGGAAAATTTGAGACGAGAAGGCTACAAGATCCCTACAGAGGTGCAGATGGGCAGTTTACCTCTGCTGCTAAATCCACAACTTGCATTGAAAGAGTCCGACGGCGGGAAAGAGTTGATACCTGAGGGATCGGAGGTGGATTTGTTGACTGTTGCGCCAACTGGCAGTGGAAAGACATTGGCATTCTTGATTCCGGTGGTTAATAGCATGATACAAAGACGGCGAAAAGATGAGTCCAAGGAGTCGCATAGACTGGAGGCTATTATTATTGCGCCTACGAAAGAACTGGCAAGCCAGATTGTGAATGAAGGGAGAAAACTGGCTGTTGGGACTGGCATCAAGGTTGTTGGCATGCAGAAGGGGATGCAAGTTATCGAGGTAGGGGAAGAAGTTAAGGACGATGCGAAGGACGATGCCAGCGAGAGCGAAAATGAGGGATCGGAAGACGAAGACGCCGCAAAGCGAAGTGCAAAGGCTGCGAAGCAGGCAGCTCAACCAGTTGCCAAGGCAGATATCCTCGTCACCACTCCTTTGATCCTCCTTCACGCTCTTTCGAAACCAGGCTCTAAAGACCGCTGTGCTCTCGCTACCGTCCGCCACCTAATCCTTGACGAAGCCGATGTCCTCCTCGATCCTCTCTTCCGAGATCAAACCCTCGGCATCTGGGAATCCTGCACAAACCCAACTCTGCATGTCACCTTATGGTCCGCCACCATGGGTTCCTCCATCGAATCCCTCGCCCTCTCCACCATCGCCTCGCGCAGACAACGCCTCTCTCTTCCTCCGCAACCCCTCATCCGCCTCGTCATCGGCCTCAAAGACTCCGCAATCCCTAACATCACTCACTCCCTCATCTACGCCGCCACCGAGCCCGGAAAGCTACTCGGTCTCCGCCAACTCCTCCACCCCACCTCGCCGTGCCTAGCCGACTCTTCTGGGCCTATTCTCCGTCCCCCCTTCCTCGTCTTCACTCAAACCATCCCCCGCGCCATCGCCCTGCACAGTGAGCTCCTCTACGATATCCCCGCCGAAGCCGGCGGCTCCTCGCGCATCGCAGTCCTTCACTCCGACCTGTCAGACTCGGCGCGCAGCACCATCATGACGCGCTTCCGCAACGGCGAGATCTGGATCCTCATCACGACTGACATTCTGAGCCGCGGCGTCGACTTCCGCGGCATCAACGGCGTCGTGAACTACGACGTCCCCAACTCGGGCGCTAGCTACATCCACCGTGTAGGCCGTACCGGACGCGCCGGACGCGATGGCGGCGTTGCCGTCACGTTCTACACCAAGGAAGATATCCCATACGTCAAGCCGATTGCGAACATCATCGCGGCGTCTGAGAAGGCAGCGGGCAAGAAAGAGGGCAGCGTGCAGAAATGGCTGCTGGACGCCTTGCCAGCGGTGAGTAAGAAGGATAGGAAGGAGTTGAAGATGCATGGCGTGGAGGCCAGACGGGCGGGATTGGAGGAGAAGAAGATGGCGAAGAAGGCGCAGATCAGCACCAAGAGTGGGTATGAGAGAAAGGTGGAGAATCGGAAGAAGGGGGCTGTGATGGGGAGTAAGAGGAGGGCGCAGCATGAGGTCGAGGAGACGGGGGCTACTACTGCTCATGGTGAGGAAAGCGATTTTGGCGGATTTGATGATTAGATGCAGAATAAGAATCAGATTTATATTCTTACAAGCAGCCCTATGACCCTGATGTCAAGACTTCAAAGTGTCCGAGATCAATTAATTGTCTTTTGAAGGTTACCAAATCAAGTCACTCATTCGATAGATCAGAGCTATTAATTAGAAGGGCAACGAGATTTAATAAAATCCTTTTGCGATTCTACAAGACTACAACCCCAATTCTAGACCTCAAGAACTAGATTGTCAAGTGTGGAACAGGATTTACATGTAATGGCCACCATTTTTATGCTGTTATACTGATACGTTCCCGCAAATTCCAGCCTCCCTTCCACATAGCCTCTCTCTACATTTTACTCGGCATCCTCATCCCACCATCCAGGCGAATGACCGTGCCATTCAACATGACATTCTCAATACTATGTCTTACCGTCATCGCGAACTCCTCCGGCGCGCCCTCCCTCCGCGGAAACTCCATGACCCGCTCCAAACTCTTCCTCACCTTATCGCTCATCAGGGCCGTCATGCCGGATCTGAACAAGCTCGGCGCGATTGTTACTACTCGGACTCCATATCTCGCCAGGTCGCGTGTGAGAGGCAGGGTCAGCGAGGCGATGGCGCCCTTGGAGGCGGAGTAGGCGACCTGGCCCGGCTGCCCGTCAAAGGCCGCGCTCGAGGCGACGAGGATCAGGACACCGCGCTCGTTGTCGGGGGCGGTGGGTGGGATGGTTGTGAGGTGAGGCAGGGCTTGACGGACAAGGTCGATTGTTCCGCGGACGTTGACGTTCATGACGAAGTCGAAGTCGTCGAGGGAGAATGGGTTGCCATCTCTGTCGATGATCTGTGTATATATTTGTTAGTCCTCAATCGCTCTCTCTGTCCCTTCCTCCATTTCCTCGCGAATATTGCCCATGGCGACGGGAAGAAGTAGAAGGGCGTAAGTATGTACCTTCGCAGGCGTCGAAACTCCCGCCGCAGCGACCACGCCGCCAAGCTCAAACCCCGTCTCCTTGATCCATGCCAACGAGCCCTTGACAGCGGCCGCAATGGATTCGGTTTCCAAGACGTTCGTCTGGAAGAACTTGGTTGCTTTGGGGTGTTCGGCGACCAGGGAGGCCCCGAGCTCCTCGTTCATGTCCAGGATTGCAACATTGTCGCCAGCAGAGACGAGGTCAACGACGCAGGCGCGGCCGAGTCCTGATGCGCTGGGTGCGTGTTAGTGAGCTGTATATCGAGATGGGCGGAGGTTGGAGTATGAGAAATGCAGAGTGAGTGGTGCGGGGATGGCTGAACATATGAATATGGAGAGTGAGACGAACCCGCCACTGATGATGAATGTCCTGCCTTGAATCTTCATATCTCAAAAACCCTCTATACAAAAACAATGTTTACAAAATGTACCTATATAAAAACATGTGAAGAAGCTACAATCTTTGTATGCACTCCCTTCCCCAGGCCTTTCCTTCCCCAGTTTTGGCGTCCTACCCTCCAAGGGACACCGTACCTCGGCACCCATCCCACAACCGCTAGTCCCCCCAAGGCTAGACCCGCCAGCGCCATCGCGCAGCCCTGAGACCGCTGTTTATCAGCGCTAAGCGGGCTTCTGATAAGGGACCGCAGTTGGGCCTTCGTGATTAGATGTCACCCAGGGCTTTGAGAGGCTGCACACGACATGCGACAATAGAAACTTCTTCTATACTTCTCAGATTTACGGTTTGAGGGCATAGCAGAGATGGTGCGCCCAAGGCGCTCTTCGGCGGCGAGCGCGGAGTCGGATGGCACAGTGAGAGAGCAGGTATGTCTGGGAACGAACACTCGTGGTCTCCCTCGTCCCGTCGGTGTGATGGATGCTGATGAATGCGATGTGAATAGGAGTTAGGGTCTATGTACGATTATCTTGCAAAAATTATTCTATTGGGCCCGAGCGGGAGTGGAAAGTGAGTTTCTCCCTTCCACATCAACGAATGAGAGACTTGGACGACGAGAAGGGAAGGCATGGACTGGTGTTGACAAACTACAGATCGTGTCTCCTACACCGCTTCATAAAGAGCGAGTGGCGGACGCTGAGTTCGCAGACAATCGGCGTCGAATTTGCCAGCAAGATCATCAAAGTCGGCACCGGCGCGCGGCGAAAGCGTATAAAACTCCAAGTTCGTCATCTCCCTCCAAATCCCAAAACAGAAACCTCACTGACATGGCTCTGCTCCCCAGCTCTGGGACACCGCAGGTACCGAACGCTTCCGCTCCGTCTCGCGGTCCTACTACCGCGGTGCCGCCGGCGCAATCCTAGTCTACGACCTCACCTCACACAACACGTTCGAGCAGCTCCCGCCGTTCCTCGCCGACGCACGCGCTCTCGCCTCGCCGGACCTGACGGTCCTCCTCGTCGGCAACAAGTTGGATCTCGCGAGCGGCGCGGAGACACGGTCACTGCTCGACTCCGCCGTGCCGCCCACGACGCCCAGCTCCGTGAGTTCGAAAAGCAGCGTCTTCCCGAACTCGTTCGACGCGGGAGGCAGCGTGAAGAGCACGACGCTGGGCATCGGCGCGCAGCTGAAGGCGAGTGTTGCGCCGGAAGGGCGCGAGGTGGCGGCGGACGAGGCGTCAAGGTGGGCGTCGAAGTCGGATATTCCTGTGGCGGTCGAGGTATCGGCGTTGTCGGGCGACAATGTGGATGAGGTGTTCCACAGACTCGCGCGCATGATCCTGACGAAGATCGAGCTGGGAGAGATAGATCCGGATGATCCGCAGAGCGGGATTCAGTATGGTGATAGCGGATATGGAGGCTGGGGCGGGGCGAGCGATGCGGCGAGTGTTAAGAGTGGGTTGACGGCGGAAGAGGGGGCGGGAGGAGCGAGGAGGAGAGGGAGGAGAGGGAGACAGGGGGCGGGGTGGGGCGTGGGCGGGCTGAGGGACTGGGAGGAGGTGTTCACGCTTAGTGGGCGGGCTAGGAGGAGGGGTGGATGTTGCTGATACTTGTTGGCACGGGAAGTAAGAGGATTGGTTTGGTGATGTTAGCGGGCGTTCACGTTTTTGCCGTAGCTTAATCCATAATTATATAGAGGAAGGGAGGAGATTCCAGGTACTGCGAGAAATCTCATGCTGGAGAGAGAGAAGGAACGAAAGACGACATTTGCGAGTTGGCGACGGTAGTAGCAGAGTATTCTAGCATTCTCCAACGATTTCGCAAGGGGACGAGCTCTCTACTATAAGTGCCTGAACCTTCCGGCAGTCAACTTTGGCGTTTTGATCTTCGAAATCCTTCCCAGAGTTCCCTCGCATCTCGACGGACATTAGCATCCCCAATGCCTACAGTCTCCAGCGACCCAGAGCAAGTCCTGGTCTGGCGAGCTTGTATTCCGCACGTCCTTTAGCCCCTTTAGCCCCTTTACCCCGATGCATGCAACGATCGATGGAGTATCTCGGGCCTTTGTCACTGAAATCAACACGGTGGTCACCTGCAGCGCTTTCATCGATCTGCTTCGCGGCGTGGAGATGCTGAGGGCCTCGGGCAGATTCTCGGGATGATGATGAAGAAGTGGGCAGGGTATGTATAATGTAGGGATATGCTGGCTGAATGATCGGACGGTGCTCCGCGAAGCGAGACACAATCTGCCAGCTATAAGAAAGAGGAGGAGTCGAGGACAATATCCTTATATCAAGGGCGAGAGAAGAGGCTTGGAGAGACGGGAGTAGGATGCAGAGGAATTGTGTGGAGTAGGAAGTGCAAAGAGGTGCTGTGCTGCTGCTGCTGCTGCTGCAACATCTCAGAGGCATTGTGGTGTTTACTGTTTACTTCGTGAAATGAAACTTCTGAGGGACTTGTCTCTTGCATTCTCATATTGGTTATGATTATGATCGTCCATGACCCCGCGCTGCCCAGGTAAGCCTCCGCATAATCCCCTCACTAAAAGGCGCCTCTTCGGTTGTTTATGTATGTACGTCCCGTCCCCTCTCAGTCTCCCCTGCCACAACTTCCCATGAGGCTCCACGACGTCGTCTTGAGCGACACTGCGACAGTCGTCATAATATGGAAACATTATAACATAACATGGAATATGTAGTCCATATATGTCCATATATCATCCATCGAACACTGTCGTCGGGCACCTTGGACGATTATCTTCGCTCTATTGGCCTCCTAGGAACTGGGTCGTCGGCCTGGTTGCTCCAAGCCTCCAAAGATCTGTACTGTACTGTATATATACCATCATCCTTGACCTTGAGAATACACTCGTCCAAGGAATAAGAAGTGTCGGCCCTATTAAGGCATGTAGATATCATTGATCCTAGGTAGGTCTGCTTTTTGCCCAGTCCCTGCGAGCAGGCCAGCATCTCCTCAACTTTGTATCCCTATCACCTATCACGACGGCAGCGCTATGCTGCAACCCGGCATCCAACCTTTCTCCGCAGCGGGATCACACTCACAGCTCATTTCCTTGTCATGCTGAGAGTGAGGCAGGGAAGGTGGCGGCGTAGCGCCTCCCAGCTATAAATGATGGCTCTCCACAGCGATTTCGTCGAGTTCTCCGCGATCCTCCAATCTGCTCTCACTCCCTCGACTGTGCGGCTCCTCTCTCTCTACTCCCTCCTCGTCCTCATCTTCATCGCCCTCAGCTGCTTCTGGCGCAGGCCCAAAGACCCAATGGCTCGCGCCTCCGGAAACATGTTTATCGTCCTCAACATCTTCGCTTTCGCCCTGCTGTCCGTCGTGTACGCGCAGGCAGGCGTCGCGACCTCGATCGTCACGCCTGGAGCCCTGGTGACGAGTACCTTCAAGCCGCAGTTCACGGTGCCGTCGAACGCGGACCAGGGCGCCAAGTTGCTGCCGAACATCTATGATCCTGAAGCCGTGAATCCTCAGGCCGTCTGTCCAGGGTACAAGGCGTCGAACGTGCAGAACACGCCGTTTGGGATCACGGCGGATCTGACCATTGCTGGGCCGGGCTGCAGTGTCTATGGAAATGATATTGCCGATCTGCAGTTGACCGTGGAGTTTCAGTCGGATTCCCGGCTGCATATCGAGATCACGCCTACGTACATTGGTGCGGAGAACAGCTCTTGGTTTCTCCTTCCCGAGGCTCTGGTTCCGAAGCCGGTTGTTGAGCCGACTGAGGGCTCGGCCAGCTTTGAGAGTGACCTGGGATTCAGCTGGGAGAACGATCCGACCTTCTCCTTCACGGTCACTCGCCTGTCCACCGGCGACGTGCTCTTCACCACCGAGGGCTCTGTCCTGGTCTACGAAGACCAGTTCATTGAGTTCGGCAGTCCTCTGCCGGAGAACTACAACCTCTATGGATTGGGAGAAGCCATCCATGCCTTCAGACTCGGAAACAATTTCACCCGGACCTTCTACGCTGCGGACGCCGGAGACCCCATTGACGGCAACATCTACAGTAACCATCCGTTCTACCTCGACACTCGTTACTTCGAAGTGGATGAGGCCACTGGGAATCTGACTTATGTGGCCAATGCGACTGATCCCTCAAAGACGTACAAGTCTTACTCTCATGGCTCTTTCCTACGCAATGCTCATCCTATGGAAGCTCTCATGAGGCCAACGAACATCACTTGGCGTGCTCTGGGAGGCAATATTGATCTGTACTTCTATGCTGGTCCAACTCAGGTTGAAGTTACGAAGCAATATCAGCTCAGCACTATTGGCTTGCCGGCGATGCAGTCATACTGGACTCTCGGATACCACCAATGCAGATGGGGTTATAAGAACTGGATCGAGTTGAGACAGGTTGTCGATGATTTCAAGAAGTTCAAAATTCCATTAGATACGATATGGTATGCACTTGGCTCTCGGATGGCATCAGGCTCTAGAAAAAATAAACTGACAATCACAGGACTGACCTTGATTACATGAATCAATACCGTGATTTTGACAACGATCAGAGCACCTACGGCTACGAGGAAGGCGCCAAATTCCTTGGCCAATTGCACGCCGACGACCAACGATGGATTCCTATCATCGATGGTGCGGTTTACATCCCTAATCCCGCGAATGCTAGTGATGTTTATCACACGTTTGATCGGGGTAATGCTACGGACTCCTTCATGCTCAATGATGACGGGAGCTTGTATATTGGTGCTGTCTGGCCTGGTAAGTCTACATATGAATGAAGGTACAAACCAGTGCTAATATACAAAAGGATATACCGTCTTCCCAGATTTCATTGGCTCAAGTCTGGCTGGAAAGGGCGCACACGACTGGTGGGTCGATGAAATGGTGCGATGGCATCAGAATTGCTCATTTGATGGTGCTTGGATTGATATGAATGAAGGTAATTTTTCTAGTCATGATGCTGAAGTCAGGACTGATTTCTATAGTCTCTTCATTCTGTGTCGGCAGTTGTGGAACCGGGAATCTAACGCTCAACCCCGTCCATCCTCCATTCCAGCTTCCGGGCGAGACCAACCTCAACGTCATCTACGACTATCCAGAAGGCTTCGAAAGGACCAACGCCTCCGAGGCATCCTCCGCCTCTTCAGCATCTAGTTCCCAAGACGCCGCGAAATCCTCCCTCGCTGGACCTCAACCGACAGTCACAACCACAACCCCCTATCTCCGCACCACGCCCACTCCAGGCGCCCGCCAGATCAACCACCCACCCTATGTGGTGAACAACATCCAAGGTGACCTTGCCGTCCACGCCGTCTCTCTCAACGCAACCCACCATGACGGCTCTCTCGAATATGACTACCACAACCTGTTCGGTCACCAAATGATCAACGCAACCTACGAGTCTCTCGTTAAAATTTTCCCCGGCAAACGTCCCTTCATCATCGGGCGTTCTACCTTCGCCGGAACCGGTAAATGGTCGGGCCACTGGGGCGGCGACAACGCGAGCAAGTTCTTCTACATGTACTTCTCGATCCCTCAAGCGCTCTCCTTCTCACTCTTCGGCATCCCCATGTTCGGCCCCGACACGTGCGGCTTCAACGGCAACACCGACGAGGAGCTGTGCTCGCGCTGGATGCAGCTCTCCGCCTTCTTCACCTTCTACCGCAACCATAACGTGCTCTCGGCCATCCCTCAGGAGCCATACCGGTGGTCCAGCGTCGCGGAGGCAAGTCGCAAGGCCATGAAGATCCGCTACGCGCTGCTGCCGTACATCTATACCACGTACCACTTCGCGCACACGACCGGCGCGACTGTGATGCGTGCGCTGGCGTGGGAATTCCCCGACGAGCCGGCCCTCGCGGACTCTGATAGGCAGTTCCTGCTCGGTCCAGCAATCATGGTTACCCCGGTGCTGAACCAGGGCGCGACGACGGTGGATGGTGTGTTCCCGGGTTCAGGAAAGGGAGAGGTGTGGTATGACTGGTATAACAAGACGGCAATCTCAGCAAGACCCGGGGAGAATAAGACGATCGAGGCGCCGCTAGGCCATATCCCGGTGTACATCCGCGGCGGATACGTGCTGCCGATGCAGGAGCCTGGACTTACCACAGCAGCGTCGCGGCGGAATCCGTGGGCCCTGACGGTTGCGCTGGATAAGGCGGGCGGTGCAAGGGGGAGTCTGTACGTCGATGATGGGGAATCGATCAAGCCCAACGATACGCTTTTCGTGGAGGTGAGCCCCCCTCTTCCTTTTTCCTCTCTCCATTTTATATGTAGTGGTAGCATACTGACATGAACCTAGTTCTCCGCCTCCCGCAATGTCCTCATCGCCGAGCCGCGCGGCACGTACGTCGAGGCCAATCCGCTGGCCAATGTGACGGTTCTGGGCGTGGCGCAGCAGCCGGGTAAGGTCACGCTGAATGGCAAGCTGCATCGTGGGTGCTGGACGTGGGATAGTGGGAGTTTGGTGCTTGCAGTTACGGGGTTGGAGAAGGCAACGAAGGATGGGACGTGGATGGAGGGATGGGTTTTGGAGTGGAATTAAGGGGGGTGAGTGATGTGAATAGGAGGACGACGATTGAGAATGGAGAAAGCAGAGGTTGTAAATGTAATGATGGTGGCGTACTCTTTCTAATACTCTAACTGAAAATAAAACCAAAACGAAAAGGAGAAGGAATCACGCATCAATTTCCAGCATCGAATATCGAGTTTCGACACGGACATCCTTGACAGCCCTCTGCTTCGTGCGGTTCCTCATTCAAAACTGAGTATGTTTTGGAGCTGACATGGTCAAGCCTCTGAAAAAAAGCTATATAAGCCCCTCCTGCCTCTTCTCAAGCATATCATCACGTTCACGCAATTTAATAAGTACCAACACATGCCGCAAGATCAACTTCCTCCCTCAAGATGCCGCCTCAAATGTCCTCCCAAGAACTGAGAAAGAAGAAAGCAGAGATGTGGAAGGCCGCGAGGAACGACGGCGGAAATATCCAACTAGCCGAGATCCTCCTACATAAGAAATCATGGGAAGATGTAGATTTGCCGCCATTTCCATTTGAGCCGTCACGCTCTCAGTTTCGTTGCTATTTTACTATCGCCACTGTCGCTACACTTGTCGTCGTTCCTATCCTGTCAGACCAGTTGCTTTGCACACTGCAACTACCGTTCAGACACGCGTCAAAACTATCCTGACGGCAAAACAAGTAGATCAGATGAGCCAGAAAGAAGGCAGGAGTGACTTGTCCTGTGCGTTTCTTAGTTGGCTGTGGTGCGCCAAATTAGAGGGCGGAGTTGAGGCTTTTATACACTTAACGTCAGATATTAAATGACTGCTCAAAGAAGACAGTAATAATTGAAAGGAAAAATAGAAAGGAAAAATAAACAAATATGGATTTTAGAATAAACGAAACGTTTTCTCGAGCTCGATATATGCTCTCCAGACTTCATAATTGCAGCTGCTGGGATGCCACGTCTACCGCCCTATACATCAGAGCCTCAAGGAATGAAAATATGTTCCTGCACTCTCTCTCTCGCCTGTATGCATTCCTCCGTAGATATGCACCATCAGCCTAACCGCGCTCGGGGCGCCGGGATCAGGCCGGCAGATGAAAATAGCACATACTAAGACGCAAGCAGTGGGGTGCTGCAACGTGCTCATCCAACAATGTCTATCTGTACGGAATCAGACAGTGTTCTAATCTGCTCATCCAACAGACGTACCACTCTAAGCTCACCACGTCTATAGGCTACAAGGCGCAAGCTCCGTCTAATGTACCGATACATATGCAGGCATTCAAACAATCACCTTGCCGAGAGACAGACTTACTGCCTTAGCACTGAACAGCAGCATCGGCAGTTGCGATTTGGAAAGACGATAACACCATATCAAGCCCTAATCTATGCCGGAATGGCCGGGAAGGCCAAGACAAATGGCCGGGTGCTCCCGACCCTTGCGCTCTTCGACCCTTGTCCTCCGATGCACCCTTGCCAGGCATTGAAACTGTCACATCCTCGTTTCAACAGTCAAGACGTCAGACAACTCGGGTTGTGGGGGAGTATAGAAAGGAGATAAGAGAACTCGAAACACCAGCGCTGTGCAACTTGATGAAGTCTGAGCTTCAGGGGTTTGGTGATGAGGATGGACATGCCATAAGACGCTGTCTAACGGGAGCATCTGCATAGGTATCCCGTGCTGTTGCCCATTCCGAGAGTGTGGGTGTGCTGTGAGGAGTGAAGCATAGGCATGACGCTGAAGTAAAATACAACAGCAAGCTGTGACCAAAACCGAAGTACAAGATCCTGCTGGTATCCAGGCTTAAACTCCGGCTTTGTGCACTAGATGCCAGACTGGCATGTCCATTTGCACACCACGTCATGTCGTAGTTACCTTCGCCATCACGTCACATCCACCAACAGCGCGGGCACCGCATACTCTACCCGTGCAAGCCAATCGTCCGATCGGGCGGCAGCATCATCTCACTCGATCCCTCCTTGCCTAATCTCAACGCCTCATGCCTTACTCCCCAGTCCAAGATCGTGCGATCTCGCTCGGGTGCAAGCATCGGCCATTGGTGCTAACAAAACATGGAGTAGTGTTTTCGATGATAGCACATCTCTTTCGATAATCGAGTACGAGTACGACGCCCACATCCCGCCTTCGTTGGGCATCGAGCAGCCATCTCATCGACCCATCGGAGTGGATCTGTGTGCAAAATGGACAGATGTCTCAGGCTGGGCGCCGGGGGAATGGATGACACAAACGACCGAAAATAAAGTGCATATAAATAGAAACATATAACAGAAGAGACAACCTTGTGTTGCAATGAAAAAGTTGTTCAAAATGTAAGTGAGCAGAATGCCAAGCGCTTGAGCAAAAAGGTTCGGATAAGAGACGTTGCAACAGACCAGGTAGAAGAGAGATAGAGCTGATGACAACGTACTCTTGGATCCATCATTACTTCTATGTCCGATATCTGATCCAATATTCAAATCAAACCCGAATGCGTGTTTGATTGTTCTTCCTTGTCAAGCGCGTACGGAGTGTGATCCGATGCTCTCAGGATTTTCCTCTCAACGTAGCATATCGCTCGAAAGCAAGGTCATACGAGACTCTGATAATCCATTTCCATGGTGCTGGGAATATCGGCGTTTGCGGTCATGGAGCGGGAGCCATTTATCATTTCCCCGAATACCGCATGCAGGTATCCGGACAGCTCTATTTTGTTTAACGTCCACCGCAACGTACCGCAACTTGCTACCAAGTCCAGGCATATTATCTGATGCTGCAATTCCAACCCATTTGTCCCAAACCTGCACCTTGGGCATTGAGAATATGAGTAAGCTGACGAGCTGATATTGGACTTCCAATTCCCAGTCGGTTGGAACTCAAAAAGCCGTTCTAAGTAGTATTATGAGATATAAAGTGATGACCAACGAAGTTGTCATCATCTTAATACGGAAAGCTGAGGGGTGCGACGGAGAATACTTCGTATGATGAGGAAAAATGCACTGGGCAAGCCCTTTCAGCATCATCCTCTCGCCGTATGTACAGAGTACGCGTCGGATATGCCGTCCCTATTAAATTTGAAGCATTTCACAGCGCCCAAGTGTTCCTCTTCGATTCTCGAACATTCCTCCGGCCATCTCCACACATGAGACCCTCAACGATCCTGCTGATAGGGCCAAAGCCCGCAAATTCAGTATCCAATGCCAAGCTCACCAAGAGCAACTTCCCTAGCGTACCGACGAAAACGCCATGCTCCTGGTACACTAGAGAAACAAGGACCAGGCAGCCAGTAAGCCGGAATGCCATCCACACCTTCGGGTCCGAAGCAGGGGGGTGAAGCAAGGATTCGGATCGAAGATTGGCACTTAAAAGGCTGGCAACGGTGGAGACCCCTGCGGAAATGTGCCGTGGCATGATGTGACATGACAGGCGGTAAATGCGGGTTTGGCGGTTCATCAAAAAGGAGACCAAAAACACGGGGGAGACGAGGAAGCTGCCCGGAAAGGTATGTCCTTGCCTTGGTGGCAATATTGTTTTGCGGTTCAATAGGTAAGGGCAATGTTGTTCCTTTTTGATGCTGGCGACAAAAAAGTGCGAGTCTCTCATGCAGGCTTGAGCTGCACTCGCCCCGCTTTGAGAGGCTTTCTTTGCCGGTATTCTTGTTGGGCATCCGTGTTGTCAATTTTGTACGCATGCGTTGTGCTGCATCTGTAACTCCAGCAGTTGCCCATGCCAAGCTAAATGTCATTGAAAGTATCATTGAACCACCGCGTCGGGTTCGACCACATATGCAATCATTTCCTTCCCTTCGTCGTGAGTAGCTAGCCCTAAGTTCACCACATATTCCTTTATCAGAGGAGTGTAAATATGTATATGCCCGGCGCAATATATCATTCCTTTGTTTAGAAATGCTGCTCCCAATAGCAGTAAGTTCAAGTTCGTTCAAATCCTGAGAACGTAAGATGCCGATCTCAAGGAAATCATGGGACTTGTAGAGCAATGTTTGGGGTCGGACCTTGGCATTTGCACTTGGTTAAATCCCAAAAGATGTGAAATCTAGCCTCATCCCTGAAGGTCCAATTTCGATCGCTGTATGTATATCGTATGTATATCGTATGTATATCGTATGTATAAGGTTTGCAAATCCACTTTTGGTCTTTCGGGCAAGAGACGCAGAGGCAGATGCGATGAGACACTGTTCGGATTTGTGAGAGTCACTCCAGAGGAGTCCTCATCCCATCGGGGTCCATTATCGAATGGGCATCACTATTCCGAATGCAAACGGCGGCGGCATGGAGCTGCATGAAGTTGAAGAATTCGTGCACCCACCACAATAGGTAATCGTTGCCACCCAGTAGAATGGTTGATCCTTGCCGCCGGTCTGTGGGACAAGAAGACAACCTCATGAGATTCAAGACTGTGCAGCTGTATGTTTGTGGATATGAAGTATCCTGCTCAATCTTTGAAGGTTAGAATCGAAGTCATCCTAAGGTTTTTAATCTGGATCCTCACCAAGACAGATACAGAGGACATGCATGTACTGTACTCCCTATAGATAAAGTATCCTGTTGAAGACTGAAGAGTAGCTATTATTGTAATTCCTAGTGTTATGCATCGAGAAGAAGATGAAAGCAGCGAGGTGAGGTCAGGTTGAGTGCTGGTGTGGAAAATGGAAAGTGGAAAGAATAAGCAAAGTCTTTGTGCCTTCCGCTTGGCAGAGCAGCTCTCGTTTCTACACAGATAGGCAGCGAAACTATTCATTCCATATTAACGACAGCATACTTCCCTTTTCTATTCTCAAGATCTTGTAATTCCTGTTTGATATGGTCATTGTTACCATTTCGCCTTATTCAACTTCTGCATCTGAATGTCGTCTTCAACAGAATGTCGTCCGTCAATCAAGGTCAATACAGACAGACATTGGGTTTGGAATTGATAAAGGTGAAAGCAACTTCGGCACATAATTTGGTATTCGAGATCGACTAAATCACCATGTATCGGTCCATTATCGTACGTATTGACATTTCTCAACCTCTCTGAATGTCTTGGCTCATTACTGATAGATCCCTAAGTCAAAGCAAAGCTTGACGCTTTTCGCTGGCGCTCGTGCGTTGGGCGGCAAGGGATAAAGCCCGGCATGGATCTTCGCCGCGACCAATACCTGGATACCAAGAAGATGAAGTTGTTCAATGAGAAATGTAACTGGCTGGAGTTAAATTTTTGGTTGGCTTGGAGTTTGTTGGTGTACGAGCGTCGTCCTCTGGAAGCAACTTCATCCAGTCCAGCGTTCGAATCCCCGCGAGATCTCTGGGGTTTTCAAGGGATCTCCAGAGGATAAAGACAAAATGCTGACACCATTTCAACACCTCTATCGTTCTGCTGCAAGCTACTCATCAAAGCTGGCAGGCACAGTTCTAATCCGCAACAGATTGTTCCCAGATCTGAATTCCCAACCTCCCGAGTTTTCACTTCGAATACTCCGAAATCCCTCATTCGCTGATAATCATGCGCATGCACATAAAACGCCACCAACAGATGCTCTGAACCGCCTCGTCGGTAACGGACTTGATGAGGAATCTGTCATTCCGATGGAGGGGTTCAGGTGGGTTGTACGACGGTTGATGAATGAGGGATTCCGTGTAGATGAGAAGAAGGATAACCTACATATGCATATCACTGCTATTATTGAGTACGAAGACAAGGATAGCATGCAATGTCCGGTATGTTCAAACATATGTGGAAGGTAACCCGAGGCTCGACCTACTTCGCAGCATGCTCTGCATACAGTATGGACAGTCCCATTTTGGAGGACATGGTGCTGCTAACCGACCTCATCAAGTCGTCCTCAGATGAAGACGATCTTGGGGATATCGTCAAAAGTCAACCATCACGATACCATCGTAGGGGATTCTTTAAATGTCAGCAACAGAAAGAAGTTACTGTTTCTCCCCAAAGGTAACAAAGTGTTCATTTTCTTTCCCTTCACAAACGACCTAATCACAAAAAGCATTATGTTTCGCCTATGGGAAGTCTGTCAGCATTTCAGCTCAGTAGTTGGTTGCTCTTATGTGCGTCTCTGCTCTCTTGTCTCCGCTGTGTATTGTATGCAGGCTAATATCTTCTCATGTATAACCTGCCGAGAAAGTCGCATGGTTCCACAGGCGAAACCGACTAATCCGTCAAGAAACATTCGCTCGCCGCCACTGGTCCTATTTCAGCATCATGCAGATTGGGGAGGATGTGGTGCTGAAAGTGCTGAAAGGGCAGCTGTCTCGTGGGAGAGAGAATATTTATTAATCTCTGTGCAATATCACCAGGTATTTTATCGCCGTGACCTTAGGCTGATGAATGAGTGCTTACCGAGGAGAGGACTTGAATGGCATGGGTTGCTTGTTCATTATTGCTTATTGCCAAAGATCCTAGGCAGACTCGCAGTGAGTGGAAGGGTGATGTATAATACATCATGTACAGTATACAGCACTAACCCAACCCATCTTGTAGTTCCATGAAGACACCGTTATTCGATATGTACAGAGTGCAGCTATTTGATGCACATAATGCACATACACCATTTGATCTTGATCTCAACGTTTTGGAGATCGACATGATGCCGAAGATTCAGAACATCACGGCATAAGACACACTCTCTTCGTGTGCGGAGAACATACATACTTCGAAGTGCAAAGCATGGCATGAATTCCGGCACGATGGCGACGAATATCCACCATTTCCTCATTCTCCACCACCAAGCAAGCCATCATGCCCCACAAATCGTGCATTTGGACCTGAAATCCAAGCTGCCAAGATATTTTGGATGGAAAATCATGCAAACTGCATCACAGACACCTATCGGAAACAGATGGAATTTTTTTGGTGGGTTAAGAGTGAACCGCATATTTCTGCTAAGCAATTCGCACTTATTTCCAAGACCACTTGTAAGTTTAAGCCTGTAGAAAATGTATGGAGTATATTACTCCTGTTACGTATATGTATGTATCTCTTCCATGCCATTCTTGTTAGTTGGCATACCCTGCTCAATATGAATAGGTAGCGTCTCCTCTGACCCTGTAGTCAGTCCGTTTGGCGCTGGCTTCCACCTCCGCAAGCGCTCCGGTGTATGGCAAGCTTCAAGTTATCTCTTCGCGCCATACCAGCATCAATGATACAAATGTTTGAAGTTTCGAATCCCTCCCTCAGGGGGCGAGCGTACGATTTCCAGGCGTTTACTGTGCTCCGTACTCCACAGGATGCTTGCCTTTCCCCTTATTTCAGCGTACCCGACCATTCCGTCTTAATCCTTCTCGCAACAACCTGGAACCCTGCGCTGTTTCGGGGCCTGGCCGCTTGGGTGGAAGATTGTCACCTCGAGCCTGATACCCGCATCCCGCAAGCTTTTTGCATGCAAGCAAGCAAGCAGGCCCTCAGGCCCAGCACCAACAGCAAGAATTGGCACGAATGGGCACCAATGACACCGCTCGTATCCCGTCGTTCCACCCAAATCCACGAGCGAAGAAGCCCCATCAGCCCCTTCTGCCGCACCCTGTCGAGGGATCGCACAGGTTGTGCCAATCATGCTGCATCGCATCCCAAGGAAATGCGGCGGCCAACCCACCCACCTGGGTCTGTCTCTCGGCCTGCCTGTCACAAGATCCATGCCGAGCCTGCGAGGAGAAGACTAACCCGATGCTCCAAGCACAGCAGCACGCCTCCTGCCACCATGCACAACTCTACTCTACTCCAATACTGTATGCTGTATGGACTGCTGTGGAGAGTGGTCCGGACATACTGTAGATATGTATGTGCGATGGGTCGTGGAAGACAGATATGTGCAAACAGGAGCAATGGTGATGGTCTGATAAGTCAGAGAAGAGTACAACACGTCGAGTACAGCAAGAAGTGCTTGAAATGCTTAAAATAGGGTAAGGACATCAAGAGTTGTTGTGGTATTCCTCCATTGCTCTGTTGTACAAGCAAGCACAATAATACACACAACACAGTACACCTACTCTGGCCTGGCACTCTCGCAAGGCTTGCTCTGCTGGCTGATCGAAGGCATTTCGAGTACTCCGTACAGTACAGTACCGTACAGTACAGTACAGTATAGTACAGTATAGTACATGCTTGCCCGCCGTTGTGACGATTGGCTACGCGGATCTTATACTTCGTACAGTTCGTACATCGCACATACTGTACGGAGATGCACAGTACGTCTGCCAGACTCCAGAGGCAGAGGCAACCCTCTTCATCTGCATGCATATGCATATAGAGCGTGTGCTCCCATGTCCCACATGAAATATAAGCGTCGCCATCTCCTTCCCAAATTTCCAAAAATCTTCCACACCTTCCCTGCCGGCTAGACATTATTATGTAGACATCATCCCACTATAATTTATGTACCAGAATCATGCTTCATGCTTCATGCTTCATGCTTCATGCTGCCAAGCCCAGATCGTCTCCCGCGCCACCACTGGACTCGTTCTTGTGCAGTTGACAATGACACAACGCTCTGTGACTCGATCAATCTGGACTCTCCGAGTCCTTTTAATCTGCCTCTCCCTTTCTTCTTCTCCCTAGCCAGACGTCTTCTCATTTCCACCAATGTATCGCACGACCTTTATCCATTAGCGCACGCAGAGCAGGTAGGAAGGTCACTTCCTGAGAGACTCCCTCGTCCTCATCTCGAGGTCGAGTCTCGACCCGCCGATCCTCTGTGCCCTCGACGGACGCGCCCGCGCAGCCCTCGTTTTGGCGCTGCAATCACCCGAGGAGCAAGAATAGCACAAACAACGCGCTGGCCCGACCGGACCTGGGGACCTGGGAAGCTGGGACGGCGAGCGAGACGACGCTCAGACGCCTGGATCCTGGGCTGTCTAGTGACCAGGTGCGGAGGCCGGCGTGAAAGGGTCTCGGTGGTTACAGTACATGTTTTACATGTTCGTATTATTAGCAGCAGTACAGCACACAGAGCACAGTCAAACAGCGGCTGCTGGATCCCGCCCTTCCTCGGCTCGGCGGTTCAGAGAGGCCTCGCATGGTGCAGACCGCGGTGCTCTGAAGACGTCGGTCGGAAGGGGCATTCTTCGTCTTCACGAGCTCCCACAGGCCTCCGACCTCTCCACGACTCTGTGACGGAGTGGCAGCCGAGGAGACAGCAGGAGAGGAGCAAGATTCGCGGCACCGCAGCTGTCCCATCCCATCTCAGCGAGATCCACTCCAGGATCTCCTCTGTGCGCCCTCTTCCCCGTCCAACACTGCAGGGTGCAAGGGGCAAGGTTCAAGGTTCAAGGAGACGCCGGCGACGACGCCCTTTCCGCTTATGATTATTGATTGATTGAGTGGGCGGATTATTTGGTGGACTCTGCCATTCATTCATTCATTCATTTCATTGTACAGAGTAGGAGGAGGAGTAGTAGGATACGGCGTATAGGACTCTGGTATATGTACGTACCTAGCGTACATACCACGGGCACGGAGGAGAATACTACCTAGGAATCTACTACACAGCACAGCTACAGGACGACTTCGTACACATACGGGACTATTCCGTACATACACATACAGGATGCTCGGTACACATACCACATACATACCTATATACACTACTCCGCAAACATATAACTCTTCCCGATCATCAGGAGGAGGAGGAGTCTAGTTTGATTGCGGGATCCTCTCTATCCTCTCTCTCTCCAGTGGACAGGAAACACGCAAGCAAGCAAGCAAGTAAACAAGCACAGAAACCAGGGGCGGCGTCTAAAATAGCTGGTGTTTCCGCCCATCAGCCCATCCGCATCCCATCCCATCGATTGCCGCTTGGGGAGCAGGTTTGGGACTAGGTTCTAGGTACTTTGTTCTAGGTCTGTTCTAGGTACCGTCTCTCCCAGGTACCTCGATACAAGCAAGGTACATGGTACATACTCCGTAGCTACATACCTACATATCTGCAGCTTCCCTCGTTTGTGAGGCGTGCCTGCGACCTGCGAGCTTCTAGCTTCGAGCTTCTACTTGCGACTCTGCCCCTCACGGCTATCTATCTGCATTCAGTCCCTCCCCCCACCCAACAGTCAGCCACCATCGACTACTCGACTACTTACTCTACTTCTCTACTCTGCTGTGTCTATTATTTCATATTCACATTCACATTCATATTCACATGGACATTCACATGGACATTCACATATACATACACATACACATACACAGACGGCTTGGCTCGACTCCGAAGCTTTGCGCCATACTTCCTTCCAAATAACGAAGCCGCATCTTCGAGAAACACAAAACACAACCCAAAACAAAACAAAACACACAACACGCAACACACAGCACACAAACTCTCACTCCCACCACGCCTCAAAAACCAAAGCCAGTTCATGTCGCCATCATAGCATCTTGAGGCACAATCAGACTTGGGCGCGCTCAGATGGTCGTTGTCATGGCCGCCAATGGGTACGTGCTTCTTCCCGCTCCAATCGAGTCCCTATTTCACTCGTCGCATTCCTCGCCTCGCTCTATCACCTTTCTACCACATGGTTGATGGCTTGATGCGTTGATGCGTGATGCGTTGATGGCTGAGAATCCCAACTGACTTTGTGCGCGCCCTCAGTACCCATCCTCTACACCCTTCAATGGCAGGCGTGCCCCCCGATTACGAAGAGAATGGACGCTGGTATCATGGCTACCGGAGAGGACTCTACATGTATCCATGCGACGAGGTACGCGCCTGATCATGCGCTGCTGGCCATCTTCTCTTCTACACCCAGCCTCGATTCGTACTCCTCATACTGACTGCTTGTGTGGTGCGTAGGCGGAGAAGGATCGCATGGATATCTATCACAAGTTCTTCACTGTGGCTCGCCGAGACGTCTTCCATTCCGCACAATTCATCCCGAACTATGACGGACCACGCATACTGGACTTGGGTACGGGAACTGGCATATGGGCCATTGACATGGCCGAGTAAGCACACCGTCCTTTCGAGAAGCAATTGAACCGTGCCGCATACCGGAATGGCTCCTGACAAGGCTGCAGCAAATATCAGCACGCAGAAGTGATGGGTTTCGACATCTCTCTCATACAACCATACACGTGGGTTTCCCTCGCGCGTTTGATTTTATTTCTGCTCATAGACCATTGTGGGCTGACGGCCTCCTCCAGCATACCCCCAAATCTTTCATTTAGGAGACGCGATATTGAATCGCCCTGGCATGGCTTGCCGCAGGATTCTTGGGATTTAATACACTTGAGGATGCTGTCTGGCTCAATTACTAGTTGGCCAGAGCTATATGCGAATATCTTCAGGTAGGCGACTTGCAATGAGATTGGATTGAGCCAGGAAATAACTGACAACCTCATTCAGACACCTCAAACCTGGCTACGGTTCCATAGAACAAGTCGAAATAGATTTCTATCCACGGTGCGACGATGATAGCCTTCCTCGAAATTCTGCAATGCTACAATGGGCGAATCACTTGATAAACGCGACCGAACAAGCTTCCAAGCCGTTAGCATACAATACACAGACACGGCCGATGCTTCAACAAGCCGGATTCGTGGATATCTCAGAACAAGTCATTCAAATACCGTTCAATCCATGGCCTTCAGACCCGCACCAGAAGGACATCGGAAGATGGTACAATTTAGGCTTATGCCAAGGGCTTCAGGCCCTCACTATGGGCCCTCTGACCAGAGTCCTTCGTTGGAACCGGGAGAGCGTGGATAAATTGGTCGCGGACGTGGCGAGGGAAGTTTGTACGAAGAAATATCACGTCTACTGCGAAATGCACATCCTGACAGCGCGCCGCCCCGCATGAAACCGCCATTCCGCATAGATTCCCCGACGCCACCACAATCACAAATCTACCTGTTTACGAGAAGGGAAAAAGGGAGCTTGAGATAGGTAGGTATCCACCAAAATATTGCTGAGAATTGAGGGACGATCAATTCCCGCCACGCATCGCGATGAACCAGCACGAGGAGAGACTCGGCGTGAGGCTGAGATTTGATGCGACATCAAGCGGCGATGAATCCCGCTAAGGGTTCTGAGGAAATGAGGAGACGAGCAGCGCCGCTCCCACGCCATGATGACTGAAGGCTGTATTGGGATCCTCGGATGGCTGGGAAGGACTACAAGCGGTCTGCAAATCTCCGTCGCCAATAGCCGATCCATGCGCCAAATTTACATTACGATTTACTGTAGATACCATACGAGCGAGCAAGTAAGCAAGCGATGTTGGTTGGCGTCTTTGAGCGTTGCAAGCGTCGTCAACGTTTGTGTTTGGGACGCTGAGCGCTAGATATGAGGAAATGTCAAAAATGAAAAGATAGCAGCATAATTCAGCATTAGGATTGAATAATAAAGAATTAAATCGGATTATTTTATTTTATCCTCATGGGACCATCGTCGTCGTCCTGCCAGCACCTCATCTCATCTCGCCTTGGCTCGTTTCGGCTTAGACGTTACCCGGGTGGCCGTTGCTGCGCCAACTCCTTTGTTGACGAACTCCCATAAATGTCGTCCTCCAACCTCTTTCACACTCTTCTCTTCCTTACTTCACAATACCCTCTCTATATCCGCTCCCATTCACATCCTCTACCACTCTATACACTATACACTCTATAAAACATTTCCAAGCTTCTAAGAATACTTTAAAGTCCATTAGATCAGTATCGCTGCATCAGCCGTCTGGTCGCCTTTCGACTTGGTCATTCTTCCAGAAGCCGTTTTCGATATCTCGAGCACAAACACGAATTACTAACCAACATCACCAGGAACCATTAGGTTGAGTCTCTTGGAGCTCGCTCGGATTTTGAATCTCTATCATCGATCGATACATTCATTTGTCTTTCGACCGAGATCCATCAACGACTGCACACAATGGCAACCGCTGTGTGCACGCCCATGAAGTCCCACGCCGGCATGTTCTCCTCGAGGACTGCTGGCGGCCGGATGCCCCTTACCCCATCTCCTCGCATGCGTGTGGCTCAACAGGTCAACAACTCGTCTCCATTCACACCAGAACGCCCAACGTCAAGAGACGAGGGCATTCGCGCATCCAAGTCAACATACGGAGGAAACCTCGCAACGCATTTCCAAAAGTCCGCCTCAAGGACACACCGAGACTCGCCCAAGTCAAACATCGCAAGAAACGCACAGACTCCTCGTCATGCTCTTGAGCTTGGCGTCTCGGATTTCACACTCGTTGGCACTGGTGCGAAGACCCCTGCGTCTACCAAGCGCAAGGCGCCTCTTCGTCAGAAGTCAAACAAGACAACCCTTTCGTACGCCGGTGACAGATTCATTCCAAACCGCGCAGCAAGCTCTGGCATTGCTACTGTTGGCTCCGGCAAGCTCGACCTCGGCGACAAGCAGAGACCAAAGACTAGCAGTGGTGAGGGCTCTTCTGTCCTCGCCGCAGGTGCACATGCTTTCGATGTCGGAGGACGTGGCTCAGCAGATGATGTCGCTGCCGCTTTCGACGGACTCAACCTCGCCGACGAGGAGCCATCGACCACATACTCCCGCCCATCTCCAAACACCGTCGCATACCAAGATTCTCTGGCCTCAGCCTGTGGTGTCAACCTCAACACTCGCATCCTCGCCTTCAAGCCAGCTCCACCAGAGTCGTCCAAGCCAATCGACCTCCGCTCCCAGTACAACCGTCCTCTTAAGCCCGCCAATGCCGCCTCTGCTCAATTCCGTCGCCGTGTCGCCACGGCCCCAGAGCGCGTCCTCGACGCCCCCGGTCTCGTCGACGACTACTACCTCAACCTGCTGGACTGGTCCTCGCAGAACCAAGTCGCCATCGGCCTCGAGCGCAACGTCTATGTCTGGTCCGCCGAGGCCGGCACCGTGAGCTGCCTCCTGGAGACCAGCCCTGACACCTATGTCAGCAGCGTCAAGTGGTCCGGTGACGGCGCCTACGTCGGCGTCGGCCTCGGCACGGGCGAGGTCCAGATCTGGGATGTCGAGGAGGGCACCAAACTCCGCAGTATGCACGGCCACGACACCCGTGTCGGCGTCATGGGCTGGAACAAGCACACCCTCTCCACTGGCGCGCGCTCGGGCCTCGTCTTCAACCACGACGTCCGCATTGCGCAACACAAGACTGCCGAGCTCGTCTCACACACCTCGGAGGTGTGCGGCCTCGAGTGGCGCGCCGACGGCGCCCAGCTTGCCACGGGCGGCAACGACAACCTCGTCTCGATCTGGGACGCACGCTCGCTCTCCGTGCCCAAGTTCAGCAAGACGAACCACAAGGCGGCGGTCAAGGCGCTCGCGTGGTGCCCATGGCAACCTAACCTTCTCGCCACTGGCGGCGGGAGCTACGACCGCCACATCCACTTCTGGAACAGCACATCCGGGGCGCGCGTCAACAGCATCGACACGGGGTCTCAGGTGACGTCGCTGCGCTGGAGCCCGCACCATCGCGAGATCGTGAGCACCTCCGGGTTCCCGGACAACTCGCTCAGCATCTGGAGCTACCCGACGCTAGTCAGGAACGTGGAGATCCCGGCGCACGAGACGCGGGTGCTGCACTCGTGCCTCAGTCCCGATGGGCAGATGCTGGCGACGGCGGCGGCGGACGAGAGCCTCAAGTTCTGGAAGGTGTTTGAGAAGAAGGCCGGTGCGGCGGCGGGGTCGGTCGCGGGAAGCGGGACGGGGAAGGCGGATATGGTCAAGCAGATGATGATTCGCTAGGTCGGCCAGGCGGGCAGGCAGAAGGCATAGGCATATGGAAAGAAGGAAGGGAAGCGCACGCTCCTACACGCCTGGAGCAAGTACGCAGATCGGTAAAGTATGAAGCAGGATTCTGGTCCAACGGCTCTGGTTTGGGACTCGTCTTGTTTTGCAGCGTGGCGTTGGGGATACCCGGGGATGAAGGGATGGTGGGATTCTCAGGCCATGGCGGAAGTGCTTCTCCTGGTGCGGATATGCTTATGTTTCCACGATGATGCTTCTGGATGACGATGATGATGATGATGTGGTCGGTTGGTCGGACTACCGGGTTTATCTGCTGCGAGAGGGGGACGAACGGAAGGAAGGGGGAGGACGGGGGAGATTTTTTTGTATTGTAAAGCATTGTTGCGGGGAGCTGAGGAGCGCAAAGAAGGATGTGTTGTTGATAATGTAGCCCTTGCATGGTTCAGTCCGGTTCACTTAATGCTCTTTTACGCTGCCCACATGGAGACCATGCTCAACTAACTGACATTATTGCCACTGTGATTGTGGCTGAACATTCTAGGCTTTTCAGGCTTCGCACATTTGCCTCCCTTCTGCTGGCTGTTGTGGGGATTATAATTTATGCCAAATCATTTCGCTGACTGGAGGGGATATGCGCACAGTACAGTACGCTTGGAGAGTTGCTCATTGTATGTATATCTTAAGCCACGTTTTCTCTCTCCCTCTCTCCCTCTCTCTGTGTGTCTCTCTCTCTCTCGCTATAAAACCAGGAAAGAAAAAAGAAAAAAAGAAGAAATCCTACACCCATTGAGCACGCCGGCTCATCATGGCAATTGCGCAGGAGCGAGATTCTCTAGAATACAGTTTCGGGAATCAATCAATCCACTCCATCCATCCATCCGCCCTTCATCTCTATCTCATCATTGCCCCCGTCCTCACCCCCGTCGTGGATAGCGACCACAAGTCGCGCCAGATTGCAAATCGTGCATGTACGCGCGTGTGTGTGTGTGGAAAGCGGGCTTGCCAGCCAGTTCAGCTAGAAGATCGTACGGAAATGGTCGAAGACGCGCGCGGGCGAAGAAGAGGGACTCGTGAATGCCATTCGCTCGCTCGCTCGCATGCCACGGGCGCATCGTTCTCGGCAAAGGAGTCGGACGGGGGTGAGCGAGATTACCACTCGTACTCTCCGCTCGCCTTGTGGAAGACGTAGTCCTTGCCGTTGATGGTGAGGACGCCGTCCTTCATGACGCACTTCCTATTCGTTGGTTAGCGCACCGTGCCTCACCCGTTCATCAACTCAGCATACAGAAGGGGGGAGATGTACCACTTATTCTTCACCCGCTGCACCTTGTCGTACATGCACAGCATAACCTGCGGCGTCTCCTCGTCGCCCGAATCATCGCTCTTGGGCTCATCCGAATCGTCCAGGGCGGAATTAATGGCATCTTCATCCTCGTCCTCCGCCTTCAGCTTGTCGTCATCATCGTCGTCTTCGTCTGCGCCGTCATGCTGCGCCGCCGATCCCTCGCCCGGAGCCTTGCGCTTCCTGTCGCGACCGAGAGTTGAGGCTCTATGCTGCTTCAGCGGCAACATCAAACCCCCTCCCTCCATCGCCTTCCCCCTCGCCTCCATCTGTCTCCGGATCAACCCATCAATCTCCACGCGTCCCATACTGACCTCCTCCCCATCAGTAGCAATCTGTTTCACAACGCCGAAGTGTGCATGCCTATCCTCCACATCGCCCGCACCATCAGTCTGAGCATGCTGCGCACCATTCTGGCCCTGCTGGTTCGGATTCTGTCCCTGGCCCTGACCCTGTCCACCTTGGCCCTGGCCCTGGCCCTGACCTTGCGCTTGCATCTGCTGTCTCTGCTGCGCCGTCTGTTGAGCCATCGCATGCGTGTACTGACTCTGGGACATCGGCGGCCGTGGAATACCTTGCGAAGGCGGTCTCTGCAGCTGACCTTGCTGCTGTTGCTGTTGTTGGCCCTGCTGCGGCATCCCGTGATGAATAGCATTAATACTCGCCGCGGCCCTGGCGCCATAGCTTGCCTGGAGATTCTGCGCCGCACGCTGCTGCGCCGTCGTCGCGTTCGACAAGCCGCCGTAGGCGGGCGCGGGGCCGGAGCCCTCGAGGCCGGGCTCGGTCTTGATGCGCACGCCACCGTTAATCTGGGGCATCTGGGGCATCTGGGGGAGTTGCGGGGCTTGCGGTTGGCTGGAGGAGTGCTGCATGTATTGCTGCTGTTGGTGAACCTGATGAGCGTCCATCGATTGCTGCATTGGAGGGGTGTGAGTCTGCTGTGGGTAGTTCATGCTCTGCTGCATCGGCGGGATGCTGGCCAGAGTGCTCGTGGGGGGAGCGGGCTCGGGCTTCGGATCCCATGGGAACGTGGCCACGTTGAGCTGGGATAATTTCTGCTGCCATAGCTATCATGTTGATTAGTATGCTTCATATGCAACAATTCAAAGATGCGTCTTGATTGACGCAAGGCATGAATATGAAATAACCCCTGAATTGGGAACGTCTTTGTCCGCCGTTTGAAGTCACGTGGAGAAGAAGGAAAATGCGCTAGTCCAAGCGAGAGGAAATTTCCCTGTGAGCATAAAAGCGACCATATACCGAGGGGGTCCCGCCCATTCTGATTTCCCTCGCCTCGCCTCGCCCGCTGCGGCCAGGCAGCGGAGAGGGAGGAGAGAGGGCCCACGACAACGCATGTCAACCACGAATATTGAGGTCGACAACACCGAAGAAGATAATCGCACTTGGAAGAATATAAAATGGTGATATGAGGACGGGATGGACGAAAAGAAAAAGGAAAAAAAAAAGATGCGACGGCATGCTTGACAGACAGACAAATCTGGACTCACCCGGGTCAGTTCGTCCAGGACGGACTCATCGACACCGCCCTCTTCGAAGTCGACTCTGGAGCTCTCGACGACCTCGCGGATGATCTGCTGGTAGACCGTGCCGACTGTTTGGTTCGACATCTTGCTATTTGACGGCGATGAGTTGTGGATGAGTTCGAGTTGGTCGCGTGTACGTGCGTGTATCGTGCAAGTGAGTGGTATGGTACGGCTGAGATCGACGACTGGAGTCTATCGACAACCGACGACGATGCTGTTCAGTGTATATGGTATATGGTGTCTATGGTCGCAAGAACAGGATACGGCGACGCTATTGAAGGTGAGATCGTTACTGTCCAGCCCTGCCCTGCTGGCCTGCCCGTGGTGAATATGTGAATATCTCGGAATCGTCGCCACTCTGCCCGTAAGACCACTGTGAATTGCTCGATCTAGCCTCCTCCCACCACCTCAGGAGACGTGCTCGCTGCTCGTCCTTCCTATCATTCAACAGCTCTTCGAAATCCGCACTGGTACGGCGTGGATCTGGGCTGTCGTGAGCTTAGGACGGTGATCTCAGTATGGCCCCGTCGTAGTTGTTTCTGGAAGGCCTCTTTGCCGGTAAAGTGATTGAAGGGGATCCTCGCTTACATAACCGGCGAAAGGCTGCGATAAATACCGAGCAACATCAAGCAAGGCCTTGCGAAATTCACTGGCATAGGACGTTAAAGTGACGGAATTAAAATCGCTGAGGAGCCTGACAGTCATTGCACGTATATTATGTGAATTACTTTGAGTGAGCTCAAGATCTTCAGATCAATCAATTGCTATTACATACGTACCTACCTATCTCTGCTGATGTTATGGCGCACTGCCAAATCCCCGCATATGCCTGCGGCCGCCCCGCACTTGGCTCTACGAGACGACAACAGCCTTCAGCATCCACAGTACTTGGCAACAACACAAAGCAATATCAGATCAGACACTGAGAAGGATAAGATGTTGCTCATTGCTACCATATGTTTCTATATCTCCATCTCATCTTTACATTCTCATCTCATATCCCAAGAAGATTCCAACGCCATTTGCCATGGCAGCTAAGATACATAAAGACATGTGTATCCCCGCGTCCAATCCATTTAAACTCCAAGTGCTACGCCGAGCTCGCCCTGGGGGTATCCTAATAACGAATAATACCACCCGACGCTGAAAGAACGAATGAATAATGCATCTATGTAGATGTCTGATTTGTACGTAAGTACGGCGACAACGTGTCCGTAATCCGAGCTCCTCCGAGCTCAACCTCCAGCCTGATATCTATCCAACTGTGGCAGTACGTAGCCAGGTATCTTAGTTGTCCAGCCATTGTCGAACTGTCGAAATGAAATCTTGTCATCCGAGCCGTTCTGCATGCCACGGCCCTTCATGCAGGCCCTCTTGAGAAGCAGAGGGCATCTTGCGACATTAGGCTCAGGGCACAGTGAGACTGTGTCTGTGTCTCTGTCTCAATTATACCACGATCCCAGTAGTCTTCCTCTTTTCTGCCTCCTCAACAGGGAAGCCGAACACCAATCGATACAAATCCTTTAACCACAGATACTTCCCACTCTTCATCATCCACCCCACACTCTTACTCACATCCTGTGCGCTCGCCCTCTTTCCTGGCGATGGCAATGTCGCTGCACTTCTAAACGTCGAATCGCTCACCACCAAGTCCTTATAGTTAGCCAATAGACTCGCATGCCACGGCAATGAGCCGAAACTCCCCGTTGGCAGAGCCTTTACATATGCTTGTAAGGCGTTGGCCGGTCCCGATGCGGACCCATTGCCAGGTTGGTTCCGCTCGAAGCCTATGTTCATCGCCGCTTTGAGGATAAGGATCTTGAGGCGCGTGAGATTCACGTCTTCCGGCGCCGTCGCAGTCTTAGCAGTGCTGGAGGTCTTGTTGCTACCCTGTGAATACCCGGAGAGATTGCTCGAGTTGCTGGACCATCTGGCCCTGCGGTTCTCGGTCCCGAGCACCAAAATATTGGGTATGGATGGAGAATTCTCCTCTGGTGAAATGGGCGTATCTTCAAATTCGGTGGTTGGTGTTTCAGGCTCGACGGGGCGTGGCTCAACACGCTTGAGGAGGCTTGGGAGAGAGGACATGCTTGACATGCTGCTGTTGCTCGTTTGGTGCGTTAATGTAGAGTGTGTGGAGTGAGAAGAGCGGTTGTGTTGGTCGAAAGATTGGGTGAAAGTGGTTTGACTTGGCCGTGGTGTTCCTCGTTCTGGACGTACTTGCGTCCACCCTTCTCGGAAAAGGTCACATAACTCCCAACATGCTTGGACTGCGGAGCCAAGTAGCTCTTCGTCAGCATCCTTTCCCTCTAGTCGGTTCTGGCGGAGGCTGAAGAGCATCTCCGCTAGAGACCAGCACGCGCGCAGTAAAGAATCTGTTTCCCCTGCTAAATCGCTTCTTTGCTTCATCAGTCGGTGGCATAGGGTAATGTAAAAATCAAGGGTTCGTTCACGGAATGCCTCGGGCAAGTTCCTATCGTGTGTATTGAAGAGATGATTATTCAACTCAAAGCTGACTCGAAGGACCGAGTCTGCGACGTCGTCGTTTCGTTGCCGTACATCAAATAATGCCTGACAAAACTCTCGACAAAGATCAAGAGTTGGTCGACACTGGAAGTCGTGGTGGTCATCTCGATTATCGTATAGTTTTTGACATAATCTCCAACAGCATTTCCACGCTTTTTCATAGGCATCACCGGTACCTGAATAACTGAATATCCTTTCCCGATGTATGGAGCTTAAGCTTGCCAATGTGTTGCACAACGTCCAGCACTCATTAAGTGCCGTCTTGAGTGCATTAACCTCGTGGTCTGGGTCATTTATTGGAGGAAAACCTTGGTCGTCGCCATTGTCATAATTATCGCCATTCTCATCAGACTCTCTCGAGTCCTCAGGGATGCCTTGAAGAACATCAGCCATGCACCCTAAACCGGTTGATTGCTCTAACATACCTTCAAGGCTACTAGCGCTACTTGAGCGTAATCGAGACCTTTCGGCTATCAAATCCAGCTCGTGTCTTGTTTGCGCTCGTGGCGTAGCAGTGTCTGCTGTAAAAGTTGAAGGTGGATGGTCGGTTGATATGGGTGGCGGCGATACAGGGCTTGGAGTGATCGTCTGGCATGCTATTAGCATAAGTTTTCATGTATTGCATGATGCTATTACCGTATCACCGCCATGCGAAGCATCGATTCTCAGATTCTCACCCTCCTTTCCTTGCTGAAATGGCTTTGGAGTGGATCGATCAATGCTAGGGGGGATTTGCGCAGGGTTATCGTTTTTAGTATTGCTCTACTAGTGTTAGCAGGAGGCCTGTTCATATGCTCTAGACTTACAAAACTCATATAGCCCTGCGGTGCATGTATGACTGATGATGGCTCGTCTTCCAGCTTGCTGCGGAAGTGCGCTGGTAAACTAGTAGTCAACATATTCAACGGCTTCTGAGTGAATTAGCTGCGATGCGTGAAATATGTATAGATGCGTGACTAACTTGTGCATCAGACCTAGGATGCTCCAGTGCAGCTTCAGACTCCTCATCCACGACATCATCCTCTATATCTGTCGTCTCTGTGCCATTCGAAGTTACTGGTGACGGTCCCACCATGTCGCTCGGACTTATGACTTCGACTGCAGGTGACCTGCCAATGGAGTTTGGATGGAGAGATGATGCATCCGCAGAGCTTCGAGCCGATCTGAATGTTATCATCAGCATGTGCGATCGCCATGGGACACCATGGTTGATACATACAATGACTGGAATCGGGGAGTGTTCGGGAGGGCAGGAGAATTCGGCGACAAAGAGAACTCGGTGTAAGGGGAGAAAGCCGACATCATGTTTGCAGGCGACGATACCAAGGGCGATTCCAATGCCATCGTTGGTGAAGGATCGCTCGATGGCTCTCGAGGATCGTTTTCGGGCGAGGAAGCTTCGAAAGATATATGAGGAGGGCCGCCTTGGGATCCAACACCACCATCCCTTGTCTCCAAGTGGTCGTCGAGACTGGAGGCGGAGGAGGTGTTGGTGTAGGCTGTCGAGGCTGAAGGCTGCTGCTCCACGATGGCTACTTGAGAGCGACCTGGCTCTTTAAAGATGGTGACAGTCGTTCGAATCCTGAATCTGTTGCTCCAACAGAATACAGATATTGGTGGCTCCAAGCATCCAGTGCCAGCACAATTGAGTAAGCTTGGTGGATACGACAGCCCTTGGATGGAATAGATAATGCGTGCGGCGTGGGACTCTGGTGGACACTGGACCGTTATGCGGTCTGTGGCCTGCAACTCCACACTGAATACAAAGATGTCTTAGAAGGCTTTGGGCTGGTCTGGACGTTGATAAGTGGTCCAGTATTGGCTTAGAACCCAGTCTGGTCCTCGGTCGGGCTTCCGTCAGATGGCTTTGGGCTCTGCGTTGGCCGTGATGGTTGATCAATCAGTTGTGTTGCATATCAGGGAATCTTCTGTAATCAACGTTCGAACAGGCCGACAGGCAAACAGGCAGACAGGCAGGCAGGCAGAGAGGCAGAGAGGCAGAAGGAGTCAGCGATTTGGGTGGAACACGACATAACCGTGATGGCTGTAGTAGACCAGTGAGAAGTGCAGATGCGCGTCTCTCAAAGTCGCATAAGAACAAACAAACAAACAACCAATAAGAGATCCAAGTTGCAGGCAGAGGGGCTCAAGAGTGCATGAAGCTGTATGTACTCGGTAGGGATGTCGGCGCTTATAGGCCGCTGACAGGCCTCTAGAATAATAGATAGGTACCTACCTATGTATGTAGGTATGTAGGTATGTAGGTATGTATGTACATCCCTAGTGAGATCCCCAGACCTGGCTTGTATGGCTGGATGGATGGTGGAACGGAGCAAGAGAGTATCGCTGTTATACGGGGATAGCTTTTGCCCTTGGCCTTACTGTGGTATAGGTACCTAGGTATGTACTTTACTCCACAGAGCACTCGACTCCGTAGAGCGCCGAGCACCTACAGTACAGTACAGTACAGTACAGTACAGTACGCATACATACATACACCACAAGTGAAGGAGCCGTTATCAAGAGCTGTACTTCGTAATATATGGCTATGGCTGATGTTGGAAGCTTAAAGATGGGTCCTTTGACCGGAGATTCCACCAACGTGGCTTGGAAGTGCATGGGCCGAGGGTAATGTGATGACGGGTGAATGTCCACGATGGGACCTCGACATGGCTCGATATGGGCTCGGATGGACATCGCGTTGGAAGACGACGAGCTCTCCTCTGAGAGCTCGGAGAGTGGGCTACATACAGCCAATTGCAGCACAGTGCCTTGGCCGACAACTGGTAAACCATGGCCCCCGCTGGACAACAAGCGGCCAGCGCGGCTGAAGCCGCAGCCCTTTCTGAGCAGTACCATCTCCTCGTAATTTGCCTGTACCCAGTGCGTTGGGTGATGGGTTTGTGGAACCGATGTGTGGGATCAAGAAGACCGAGGTCTTCGGAATGTCTTGGACTTGCGAACCATGGCCAGCTATCCGCCGTCGTTCTTGTCTCGCAGGGCAAGCCAACTGTATTACGGTAAAAAGGACTTCTCTTCAAGCTGCATGATTTGGAAGCATATGCGGGCGCCGCGGCAAGCTCGAATTGTGAACATTTCAAGTTAGATTCGTGTCATGCTCGCATCCGCTTGTCGGCTATGAAGCAAGGCGTCCAGCATGGCCTCCGTATGTATCCGGGCTTCATCCACATGGCATATCTATCGAGTGCGAAGGATTGCCTTCCGAAATTGAAGGATCACTTTTCTCAAGGGCTAACGCGCGTACAGCCGCGAGAGCATGGTATAATACAGGCTTGCTTCAGTCCCGCATGGCATGATATCTGCGGTGGAGATGTGGCGGTCTGACTGCGGACTTCCTTGGTTCTTCCAGGCGAGATGTTGGAATTTCACAGGATGACAACTGACCGCCAGACCGAGATAATGTCCAACGATTCAAAGTTCAAAGCGTCTCCACTCGTATTACACATTAGACGCATATTCTTGAGCGCTTAGTGGAACAGCCGCTGTTGTTTTCTTAGCCACATGTTATAATGACATGTGGCCGAGTTATGTGACAAGTACGTCTGCTCCTTCCTTCCTTCCTTGGAACCTATCGCCATGCTTCCTTCTCCCGGTAGATCCATGTTGTGGAAGCAGAGCCACGAACTCCGCCGTAAGGAACCTCCTGATATCCCACAATCAGAGACTGATAGCTATGAAACTGCCAACCGTGGCTCATCCGAGACAATCCGCCTGGCCTCCGGCCTCTCACCCATATGACCTCCAACTGCATCGTCTGGGCGTGGCGATTGAGGCTGTCGTATGCGACTAAAGAAAGTCTAACCTCTCCCCCAAGGCATATTCACAACACAGGGGGAAGCTCAACAATGCGGAATCTTGTCACATTTTCCTATCCCAGATATCTATGTCACCGGTAAGTCTGAAAACGCCTTGCCATCTTGCGAGTGATGCTACGCCATGCTCCTGTATGTAACGCCAACCCCAAAAAAGATCCTACTGGTCGTATTGCGCTTTTCGCATGTCTCGTTCCGCAGGGTTATATCTGCATACATGTTAGTATACACATTGTATCGTGTTGTACATCATGGCGATCTTTTGTCATAGAGAGGCGGATTCGTACTTCAAGAGCTTCTCGATCAAATCGACGTGGGTCATGACCATGCGGCGACAACAGTATCTCCTGAGGCCAAGTTTATCCATCGCGTCGCTATCCAGCAGATGTCAGTCCGACGCAATAGAAAGACAGGACTGCGAGAAACTAACCCATGTTCTTCTCCACTCTCCAGCAACTTGATGTAGGACTCCCAAAGGTCACCGACCACCTAAACTTTGTCAATGAATGCTCGCTGGTGCGAGAGAGTGGAAGCTTTAATTACCTTGCCACACGAGAAGCAGCGCACTGGAATAATCATCGTAACTTTCTGATCGAGATTGCAGACTCGTAATTATCTTCTCCGATGTCGCGCGACAGTTCGTGGCGTTGTCGCAAAGTATGAATGAAGTGAACAAATGAATGGATGGGGGAATGTCTTGGGGGTGTCTTTGAACTTTTTCCGCAGGCTGTTGTAATCGCAAGGCTGCCACAATCTTAGCGCCAAAATTATTTTTACTTTTCGCCGTTGATGTTCGTATGCTCACAGAGTGGTAAACACCAAACTTTAGTTACGGGCGACCTCTGGCAACGAAATGGCTTCAGTTTTGAAGCGCAAGAGACGTTCAACGCAGGGAATTGATGGTCTTAAACGGGCAAAGGCGACAGCAGAGATTCTGGAAGCTGCGGCAGAATCTATACAAACAAATGGTGGATGGGATGCTGCTTTTGCGCCTTTGAAGAAGAAGAATGAGCTTGTGACGGTCAATGGTTTCAGTATTGGCAAGGAAAAGTTGGAGTCTTCTGATGCAGAGGATTATGAGCAGTTTGCGCAACAGAAAGATGTCTCAGATACGCCAAAGAAGGCTAGGAAACGATCCAAATCAAAGGCATCAAAAGCCTCGAAAGGCCCAGAATGGAAGGTCTCAACACCGATCGGAGGCCGCATGATCGACGTAGATCCAGTATTTACAGATGATGAGAAGTAAGGGCACATACGGACTTTTTTTTTATCTCTCCAGATGCTAATACATGCTTCAGATTTCTCATTGTTGCACATCGACAGTCCATTCAAGTTTACTCCACAGCGACTTCGCTCCTATACCGTTCTATTGATCTTACTATCGATGGCTCTCGACCAGCAAATGTACGTATTGTTGCGTATGCCTTGTCACATACGAATCCCAATATGATCTGGGTGGGTTGCTCGGACGGGGCAGTCTATCATATCAACTGGACAACTGGGAGCGGCACGGATCAGTTTTGGACTACGTCTTCCATGGGCATAATTCACATGACTGCCGCCTCGATGACATCTGCTGGCCGTCAACGCGATATTGTTTTTACAACCGAAGCACGAAGAGACGGAGGATGGCGCATAACAGCTCACGAATTGACTCCTACGGGCAACGATGTCCCAACTGCCGCAAGAACAATTTATACATCTCCACAACCAATCCATATTCTGAAAGCTGCCAATGGCGGAAGCGTCATCGTGGCGGCGTCGGAGAACAGAGTTCTGCTGGGCAACCTTCGAAATCAAGATTTTGAGACTGTCGACAACATCAGATACGAGTTCCGCATTTTTGAATCGACAGATTATATCTCTTCCATCGATGTTCGAGTCACTGATAGGCCATCTGCAACAAAAAGCAAGAAGACGAAAGTGGAGACAGCCGGTATTGTGGATGTTGTGGTTGGAGACGTAAAGGGTTCTATCTTCGTTCATACAGATCTCTTGAGAAGGCTCGTTCAGTCCCAACAAGCCGCAACAGCTGGTAAGCCTGCTGTTGATCTGCTGCCGCGCAAGATGCATTGGCATAGAAAGGCGGTAGGCAGTGTCAAGTGGTCGTTGGATGGCAACTATATCATCTCAGGTGGAAGCGAGACCGTTATGGTCTTGTGGCAACTTGATACAGCGAAGAAACAATTCCTTCCTCATCTCTCAGCCGCGATCCAAAATATCGTCGTTTCTCCGACCGGTTCTTCCTATGCAGTTCGTCTTGCGGACAACTCTGCGATGGTCCTTTCTACCGCTGAGCTGAAGCCGACAACTAGCATTTCTGGTCTCCAGGCGCAAGTTATCAGAGACACAGAATCGTTGGATTCTAGGGTTTCAAGGGTTAAGGGCGATGAACGCGATGTTGCACTTATCAAACGAGCTCCAGCGGTCATCAATCCTGTGCAGCCAGCGAATCTTCTGTTGGCTGTTGGAGAGAATCAAGAAATTGATCCTCTGTCTAAGCAAATCATCAGTACTCCATATCTCCAGACGTTCAATGTCTCCTCTTCTTACAATATTTCTCGTCAAGCGCTCTCGAGAACAAATGTCACCAATATCAATGTTGCACCAAACGCGAGTCGTATCTCCGAACCTCAAGTCACTCACATGCAAATCACCCACGATGGATTATGGCTGGCTACAATTGATGAGTGGGTGCCTCCGCGCAAAGACCTGGAGTACTTGGGTCACTCAGCAATCAACCTTGCAGAAGAGCAGCGCAAGCGTCGTGAAGTATACTTAAAATTCTGGGAATGGAGCAAGAGTTCTGAGGTCTGGGAACTGGTTTCGAGAATTGATGCCCCACATACTCTGGCTTCCGAAAACTACGGTGCAGGAAGAATCTTCGACTTGGTAGTTGATCCAAGCTCTCATACTTTTGCCACTATCGGTGAAGATAGCGTTGTCCGCATATGGCGACCAAAAACAAGAGTTCGTGACGGACTTATTGTCCGAAGCAAGGATGGTCAGGCCCTGGCTAACTGGAGCTGTCAGGGTGCTGTAGCGCTGCCAAAGGCTTTGCAAGAGGCTGGCATTGCCTCTGCCGCACAAAGACCGGAGCATGGGTGTTTGGCCTTCTCGGAGGATGGATCAGTCCTTGCATCTGCTCTCTCAGGAGGTCCAGACGCCGTTCTTCACCTCATCGACCCCTCAGTTGGTGCAATCAAATTCTCCCGTCCTACATCTTACGCCGGCGATGTTGTTCGAATGGTCCTGACTGGTCAATATCTCGTTATTCTGTCGGATGACCTTCGAGTCTACGACATCGTCTCAAATGAATTGCAGTATGGTATCAAATTGGGTTCAAAGCAATTATCACTCTCTCTGCAACAAAAGGCAGAAATGATCCATCTAAGCGTTGATGGATCGAGCAAGACTTTCGCTGTTGCCCTCCCTTGCAAAGAGGGTTCAAAGAATTTCGAGAACTCACTCGCTGGCACTTACAGCCAAGTGGCTGTGTTCGATGCAAAGCGCGCCGCTCCACTCCTGGCCCAAACTGTGCCTCATCTGGTCACAGCCTTGATTCCCGCTGTTGGCTCGCCAGGATACATAGCCATTGACGCTGCAGCCGAAATTACCACGATCACACCGAAGGCAAACCAAGCCTCTGCAATCATTGCTCACTCTATGGCTGATCTTGGACTTGACGCTGTTGCTGAGGAACCAGCCGTTGGCCTCATGCAGCTAGTTGAGGAGGCACAAGCTGAAGATGAGGAGATGGCAGATGCAATCGAACCATCTGTCGATGAGGACATCGACGATGATGGAGTCCCAGTCGTCTCACAGCAGCAACTCACAAATATTTTCGACATCGGCCCATCCTTCGCCTTACCACCAATCGAGGAGATGTTCTACCAAGTCGCTGGACTGTTTTCTACCAAGCCAATAGGGGTACAATGAGTAATGTTTGTATGTAGTCCATGTTCTGTTATCTAGCGAGGAGTATTTCGAGATGGAGATGTGGAGATGTGGAGATGTGGCTCTTGTATAGATTTGAGAGTTTTGAAAAGAAGAAATATTCAAGGGCAGGAAGGAGTACTGTGGAAGAAAAGCAACGCTTGGACTTGCTCCTTTTGTGAAAGCCCGGGTCACGTGTAGATCGTGCGGATAAGAATGACACCATCGAAGTGAGTCGTGACAACAATTCCGATAATTCGGAGTTGCCCCGCATCCATGCCATGGATGGCATGACAGCGCCTTTATGTGTATGATTATTCCCAAGCCAAGTGTTAAGTATCAAACATATTCTTGTCTTTCTCGCCATTCTCTTTTCTGTTTACTGTTCACTCTTCAATTTCTGTTACAGCCTCTATATCAGGATGTCTTCCTTCAGTTCCATACCCATCCTCGACCTTTCAGCAGCCCGAGACCCAGAGACAAAGCCAGCATTTCTTAAGGAACTGCGCCATGCGCTGCTGGAAGTCGGCTTTTTGTATCTGAAGAATATCGGCATCCCAGAAGAATTGACCAAGAAGGTCATTGAAGAGGGCATTGCCTTCTTCGACATCCCTTTTGAAGAAAAGTGAGTCCTCGTTCATACCGATATTCTCATAGGAGACATAATCCCTCGGCACTTCTCCCACTTCCCGCAAATCTCCCTGCTCTTTCCTGCCTTCTTTCTCCCCAAATCCCCATCTGACAACTCCAGGCTCAAAATCGAAATGCAATCCGCCCCCTCCTTCCTGGGCTACTCGCGCCTCAACGCCGAAACCACGGCCTTCGCGACCGACCACCGCGAACAAATCGACCTCTCGACGCCGCACCCTCTCCCCTCCCCCACCGCGCCCCTCTACCACAACCTCCTCGCGCCCACGCTCTGGCCCAGCCCCGATATCCTCCCCAACTTCCGGCCAGTCTTCGAAGACTACATCGCGCGCATGGGCGCAGTCAGCATATTCTTCACATCCCTGATCGCCGAGGCAATCGGGCTGGGCCCCGACGCGTTCGACAAGTACTTTGACAAGGACCAGCAGCACAAGTTGAAGATTGTGAAGTATCCGGATTTGGCGGAGCTGGGCATTGAGGAGGGGGTCGAGGGACAGGGCGTGGGCCCGCATAAGGATAGTATGTTGAGTAGTTATCTGTTGCAGGCGAGTCAGCATCGAGGGCTGCAGGTGCAGAATACGAAGGGCGAGTGGGTAGATTGTCCGCCGATCGACGGGACCCTGGTGGTGGCTATTGGGCAGGGGATGGAGGCGCTGACGCAAGGGGTTTGTGCGTCTACGACGCACCGCGTGTTGTCGCCTGCGTGGGGCAGTGGAGCGAGATATTCGATACCGTTCTTCCAGGGCGTGAGCTACGATGCGACGTTTGAGAGCATGGCGATTCCAGAGGAGCTGAAGGAGCTCAGACGGAAGGTGTTAGAGCGCAACGGAGGAAGATTGGATGATGTGGAGTTCACGTTCAAGACTGGGAAGTATAAGCATCTTGGGGAAGCTACTCTTATGAACAGGATCAAGAGCCATCCGGATGTTGGGGAGAGGTGGTATCCGGAACAGCTAAAGCAAATTAGGGAGGACCAGAAGAAGGAGAGGGAGGAGAAGGAGAGGCAGGTCAAGGCTGCCGAGGTGCCTAAAGTGGAGGAGGCGAGGAGCACGGCTGTGGAGGCTCATTAGAGTGCGAGGCTAGTGATTTTTGATTAGAATCTCAGTCTGGCAGTATATCAGTATTCTGGATGATCTATAAATTAGAAGCTTTGTTGAATAGTTGAGACATGAATATTTGCCTTTTAGTGACTGAGAACCTGTTCTAGCGTTCTCAATCAGTGTGGATGGTGCCGTGGATTTCCCTCACTGTGCATCAAGTCCAGACGTCTCAAGCATTACCACTAGCCAAAAAGCTCTTCAGCATCTGACGAAACATCATATCTCATTCAGCTCATCTAACACCCCCAAAAAAGACGCCCCGCCGAGCGCCGACCGCTTTCCATGAAATCAAAATGCCGCTTTTCCTCCCATCGAATCCCATCCTCCCTTCACTCCTTCACCCATCTACTGCACCACGAACGTCGGAAAGCACTCCGCGAGCGTCTTCTTATGCTTGTTCTCCGCATGCTCGGTGAGCGCCGGGGCGCGGGTGGTCTTGAGGAAGGTGGACTTGCAGACGTTGCACTGGACGTCCTTGGCTTGCTCGTTCTGCAGATCTCAGGGTCAGCCAAGCCAGAATCTCTCGGACGCGGAGGTGGAGTTGGAAATGGTATGAACATGGTCCAGGCGAGAGAGGCACTTACGACTTTGAGCTGCGACTTCGCGGGCTTTGTGTCCTTTGCGTTGCGCTCGCGCTTGCTTGCTGCTTTGGCTCCCTGGGGTCGGTTAGCATCGTATCCTTTCCTGGTTCGCTGGGCCGTGAGGAGACTTACGTTTCCCATGTTTGCGGTTTGAGTGAAGTAATTTGAGCGTGAAGGCCAATATGTGAAGCCGTTGAGGTGGATGTTGCGTTGTGGTGTTGTGTTTATGTTCAGGTACGGCGGCAACAAGTGAAAAGAAATTCCCGTCCTGCCCCGCCGCCCTCTGCAAAGGGACTACTATCAGGGTCGTTCGTTATCTGACATCGGAGGCTAACCGTTTCGAGGGATCTCCCGCTACGGAGTACACAGTCCATCAGTCCACTGCACGTGTTTTTTGTTTGTTTGTGCCTGTGTCACGTGTGTGCTACCCAGCCTCGATTGGCCCGACTTGGCTCGGGTTTTGTTCATCGGGACACGACAGCATTACACGCTATAATCTCACCAGAACCCTTACACTACATACGGGAGGGCTGGGGCATAAATACATCATTAAGATGCTGGTCCCCGAGAACATCACGAAGAAGGACTTTGAGAGTACGCTGTTGCGATATCCGGCGCTGCTGAAGGCGGTGTCGGCGAGCAAGACTGGTATGTATGTGCTGAACTCGACTGCCGCGGCTAGACGTGGGACGAGGGCGAAAGATTTGCTTTAACGATGCTGCTTGAGCGTGATGTGGGATGAGATATGCAGGCTGACATAGGGCGCAGCGAAGAATGATGAGGAGAGCCTGGAGGATCTGGATTGGTTTCGCTTTATGACTGCGCCGAACAAGTACATGACGAGAGAGGGCGATACCAAGGACATACCGCTGGAGAAAGACGATGTGGTGAGGTTGGTGAAGTGGAAGTTGTAAGTGATATCTCTTAGTCTCTCATTTCTATGTTTCTATCGTACCGTACGATGCTGTTATCGTTTTCGGATGTCAGCAGAAATCATAGAGTGCTCATTTCGCTTGCTATCATTCATTTCATGGGTCAAACCCAGCTTCCTGGTCCTCGCAATTCTGCTTAGACGATTCTTCTGTGCCTTTCAGCTTAGACGACTCTTCTGGGCCTTTCAATATGGACCCGTTTAACGTCTATCCAGGAAACATGGAAAATTTCGCCCCAACCTGCTCAAGCTGGCCTCATGCAATCTCCCACAGACTGTCGCCTCCACCTCCCTCGCCGCCTTCGCCATGCCCGACAGCATCTCTGCTCTGCGTACCCTGGCCCTCCTAACCGGCATCGGCCCTGCAACGGCTTCTCTCCTCCTCTCGGTCCACGACCCCGAGAATGTCCTGTTCTTCTCTGATGAAGCCTACCGCTGGCTTGTCTGCGATGGGAAGGAGCAGGCCATTAAATACTCACTGAAGGAGTATGAGGAACTGGAAATGAAAGCAAGAGCGTTGATGAAAAAACTCGATGTTGGCGCGAGGGATGTGGAGAGGGTGGCCTTTGTGATTATGAGAGGCGGTGCAGAGGTATGGAAGAAGGAGACGGTTTTGGACGTGAGGAACGCGAGGACGACGCCGAGCGACAGGAGAAAATCTGGAGAGAAAGGGAAAGACGAGGATGCGGAAGTAGTGCATGAAGAGATTGCCACTGCAGAGAAGAAACCGCGATCTTCGTCTTCGCGGAAGGCTATAAAGGGTAAGGAAAAGGAAAAGGCTGATGCCCAGAAACCACGGCCGAGTTCTTCTCTAAAGGTGTCGGGAAAAGAACACAAGATGCAGGGTGAGGGAGAAGTAATCGGAGAGGAAGAGATATTAAAAGCATTTGAGGCAAATGCCAAGAAGACAGTATCTTCTCCTTGTCACAGGCCAAGGGGAGAACGCAAGCCAAAAGAAGACAGGCCAAAGGTCGAAATTCCAGATGCAAAGACCCTTGCTCGGAAAGCATCGCAGCGCATCATGGAATTGCAGCCACCACTCGAGAGACAACGAACAGCCGAAGAGAAGCTCGAAGCAGTCGTCGAGGACCTAATGTCCAAAGGCGCCAAGCTTGCGCGGGTAGTCTCGCCACCACCGCTGAGAAATCAGCGAGTATCCAGAAATTCTGAGGTTTTGAGGCATTCTCAGCTCATCGCGGGGCCGGGGTCTGAACATGAGAAGTCCGAGAGCCCAAAATCCACGAGCCCCCAATCTGCTGACGCGATATCGCCAGCGCCCCTGTTGAGGCACCGTGATGGGTCGAGGAGATATGCTGAGACGGAAAAGAAGAGCGAGGCGCCAGTGCGAGAGAAGCCGCAGAGAGTCAAGCGCTCAAGCTCGGAGCATAAAGGCCGAGAGCCGGAGCCACAGACTGCGGCTTCGAAGAGGCCCCGGAGGGGGAAATTGGCGCAGGCGGGGGAATCAGATGCAGCTACGCTTGCATCTGTGGATTGTACGGGATGTCTGCATGTACTGAAATGGTCGAACTAAAGGATGATGGATGGCATTTTCTGGAGTTTTGAGCGAGATTCACGACGGCTGCTGGCGATTTATGACGATGCATTTGGAAATACCCCTGGCGAGGATTTCAAAGGGTCATGATTGCATGAAGGAACTCAAAAAGATAGTAATGAATGATAATATCGATGCTGCACCACATCTTGTGTTCTCTCCATTTGCATGTACTATCTATGTTATCCCTTTCGTTTGTTGATTTCTCATCTGGCTTTTGTGCCCAAACAAAGTCCACACTGTTTCTTTCCTCCGTTTGTCCTTCTCATGCACCCACCCACCTCTTTTTTACTGCCTTCCTCTTCTCCTGTCTCTTCGCTTCTACCCTTCATAATCTCTAATAAGTCCTCTCCCCCCAGCCAACAAGCCATCTAGCCCAGCGGCCCCATCTCCCTCGCCTTCCTCTCCTTCTTCTCCTTCCACTCCTCTCTTCTCCAACGCACATGTCGCTAACACTCCCTATTTTAACCCTGAAATTTCAATTATTACAAGACAAAAACCCTCTATCCCCCAACTCTCAGACACAGAACGTTAGAGGTGAAGAGGTCAGTCACATAGTGGATGGCTGGGGCGGAAGAGCAATGGCTCCTGGCTGGGGCCTGAGGGGAAGCAAAACCATCACATCACAGCCGTGGCGTTGAATCATAGTCGTGGCCACAGAGGAGAGGGATGTGGCAGCGATGTTCATCTGGTGAGAGGGAAGAGTGCTTGCGCAGGGCTGCGGATTAGAGGTAGGACGTGGCTGAGAAGGTATGTGGAGTTCTTGTGTGAGACGAGAGGAGGTGCGTGGCGGGACGAGGCCTCTTTTTGGGGGACGGGGGGCGAGAGAGAGATATAAAAGAGGTGGTTTAGACTTGTGAATGGTTATGTGGATGTATGCAAGAAATGGATGGATTCAGCGATTCTCTCAGTCGTTATTTGTACCTGTAACCGGACAGAAAGAGGCTTTGCTGTAGTTCTGGATCCTCATATTAGTTACGACACCAGAGATCCAGTGAGGCCATATAGCAATGCAGTGTTAGAATCACTGTGTGCACGGAGTGGATATTGTGAATGTATGGTTTTTATTAAACTATATACTGTGTGGGCATATATACTCTGTGTGCCGTTATCGGCTATTGCATTGGGTGAATATGGAATGAGCCGTGAGGTGAAATGAAAACTTGCCCTTTATGAGATCTGCAACAATGATCCTCTTGGAATGAGCCGTGAGCTGAAACGTAACCTTGCCGTTTATGAGATCTGCAACAACGATCCTCTCAAAATACATGTTCGAAGTGTGACGTCGATGGAAATCTATGTATTAGAAACTCTATCCCAGGATTGGTTATGAAGGAAAGGAGGGGAGTGTTGATAATGACTTACAATGCCGTCCGGCGTGATGAGCGTACATCCGTTCGGGGGCCAAATATGTTGGAGGAGGCTGCACGTGACACAGCTGCAATGTAATGACTGCAAATCGCTCCTCCTTCAGTGAGTGCCCACATGAAGTTTCGCAAATTCCGAAAGTTTCCATTAGCAAATCTCCACATTATCCAAGACATCTGCACGCCTTCAAACGCAACTAGCTCCATATACGAAATGAGATAACATGAAGGCGTTGGAGATACAGGATCACGTGAACGAAAAACATGGGTGATTGGGCTCAAGCCACACACGCCGCCGGCATTCGAGTCCAACGTCCAGCCAGGTCTGAGAACAGGCTGATCCCTGTAGTCAAAGCTGTTGGACATATGTACAACTTGTTGGATCCTCCGCCGTTTCGAGTATTTTCTGGCGACCACAATCCTCCGCGATCAGCTTCGACATCTGCCACTTCACCTGTGGATGGCCAGCAAAGCGGCATCGTGGGCCCTTCATCGGCCTCCGTCCCCTCAACTAAGTCCGGCTATGCATCTTCTGCTACCCGTAGAATAAGGCAGGAAGCTTAACAGTCGTGCCAACTGGCAAGGCGAATTCGAACCTCGCTAGCAACCCAGTTGTCTCTTAAGCCCCTTTTTGACCGTAGTGTATCTGCAATCACGGAGGGCCAAGGATAGACCTAGGAAGAACAAAGGGAGGTCAGACAGACTCCTCCGTGTTGGTGATCAGCAATCAGCGGACGCACCGTCCGTAACGGGATAATCTTCGGCCCTCTACCATACCGCTGTTGTAATCGGCTTCTTCTGCTCCTTCAGAATCAGAGAAGGCAAGATTCTTCCGTATTACTCCGTACTCTGTTGGCGAAGAAATCCATCGTAGAGGGATGCTGACATAAAATGTCCTCAAGCGGGCAGCTGGGACCGGAATTGCCGCTGGGCCCGTGGGTGTCCGTCCATAGCTTGGAGTTGGGGGCGTATATCCCACCCTCGTTAGGACTTGACGCGCGTGCAAGCCGTTGCTGCATCGCAGCATGGTCTCGAGGTACGCTTTCACGGCGCTTAGAACACGAATCCAATTCGTGAGACGGCACAACTTGGCCTTTTTGCCAAAAGTTCTGTCACATTCTTATCAATACGCAATCGTGATTGATCGGCTTTCCAGATTGGATAGCCTCGAAATTTTTATTTGGGGGCAGTTTGCAAACTTTCGAATGTCATATGTCCTCTTATACCATATCCGGATGATCAGCAGCTATCCGCATTGTTAAATTAACCGTTGAAGAAAGTCATAACGTGCACTAACATGGACAAGGGCCCCGTGAACCCTGAGGTGATAGAAAAAGTAAAATTATGCCCACCAACAAAAATTCATGGTATGTATGTATGTATGTATGTGTATACCTATATCAGATTCCGTGATAAATAATGTCGCGTTTATGAATCCCAGCCGTCAGACGCGTGTGAGCTGGGGAGAAGCATGGTCTTGGAGGGAATTGACGGCAGATTGGCTGGCAAATTTCAGAAATAGGTAGAAAGAAAAAGGTCCTCGGCCTGAATCTTCAAAGACGAATATCCGTAGAGCGGGGTGATGAGGAATCAACCGGGTCCATGGCTGCTCATAAACGGCTCTCTCACAGATCTCTTCGGCATACGACAGTGACATAAATCGCCTCCACCAGTAACGATCCAAGCCGTAGACACAAAGTTGGTGATACAGTCTGAATAATCGTCCCATTTTTTCTTTGAGGCGTTCGAGGCTTAACAAGGAACAAGGGGAGATCTCGATACCTCTTAAACATGGAGTATAGGTGACTTAACCTGATTCCATGATGACGACCGCGGCTGCTGTTGGGACTCAAGACTCAGGAGAAGGTGCGCCAAAGTTGCCCAGTAGAGTAATCTGCGGTACCTCATCTGTACCACAGTAGAGTAACACGGGGTTTGATGCTCTGTTTCTTCAATTCAGAAGCTTAAAATTCCCCAAGTATATTTTATTTTGTAGCGTAACGCTGTAATGAATCTCCTCTCCTTTGCGATGAGGATCGATGTTTCTGTCTTGATCATGCCTCAGCAGTAGAGTAACGAATTATGCGAGCAAGCCCCACGTCTGTGCTCGTGACTGGAGCTGCTGGTTGCGTAAAGGAACCAACAAAACGGCAGGATGCTAGCAAGAAAGATGACATCGATAGCCAGTAATAATATTGCCAGTGATGCTTCTGAGGTTAGTAGAACGTCGAGAACAAATTGACATGCAGTATCTTGATCCTTGAGCTCCGATGTATGTACCTATGTATGACTGGGGTAGGTAGGTAGTTGAGTATTGGCCGAGTGGTCCACCCCCCGATCGATGTCTCCGTGGCCGGACTGCTCACCCGTGAGTTGAAAATGAGATGAAAGGCCTTCGAAGGATTTCTGGTAGGATAGTAGTAGTAGTTGTGCGTAGTCTTGGTCACGTACATCCATTCCACAATCGTCACCAGGTATGTATAGCTGCATTTCATTTTCCACGAGGTAATTAGCTGTCTTTATAAAGATCTAGCTGCCTTTGGGTGATTTGATAACTTCGCTTGCCCTGTCAAGTAAAGTGCGTCCAGAGTAGGAGGGTAAGTGCGTGCAGAGTAGTAGATCAAGGAAAAACTAATAGGAAAGACACATGGCACCCTAGTCTGGCGTCGTCGGTCAGCCGCGAGTATGAGGAATAGGTACCTAGGTGATATCGGCGCAGAGGGCGTATAACGTAGAACGTCGTCGGATGCCATCTACAACAAGTCCACTGTGTATGTACTTCAGACACACACTGTGTACGACTAGGGTAGCATCGTTCCCATGCGCGAGACATCGGCTTAATGTCCGAGCGAAGTCGTCCTTCTGCCGATTATTCTTCTGCAGCCAATAAATCCGTTTCCGTTTTGGCTGCAAGTGTGTTGAGCTAGATAGGTAGACATTGTTCAAAGAATTTAATCTTGGCAGCTGCGGTAGTGGCTCGTAGTCTCCTCCACCATTTTTGTCACTAACACAGTAGAGGAGTAGAGGCTGTAGAGCATCCCCGATCATTCTCCGTACATAGACTAGACAGTAGTACACGCTCCGTACGGACTCCTGTGCCAACCTTGTCCTGCGTTAGATCAGTCAGTCCCTGCCATCTGTCTTCTGCCCTACCTATAGGCAATGTACATACATACATATGTACGAATACTGCGCACCCACCTCGATGCTCTAGGAGTACAGGCCAGAGAGCACACAACAGCCTTGGACTTGAAGAACCCACGCTCTCCCACGTCGATAGAATATTGTTCTCTATCGACGGTCGGACATAGCCTTGCATGATAACATCGATGGCTGCACCTCGTTCCTCATTTCATCCATCACATCCACACTAAACAAACGACCACCAACAGGCCCGAAGGCAGTTGGCAGGCATATTTCTCATTCGACTCTCTGCTACATCCCACAAGACATGGCAAACAAACACATCGACTGAGTTGATGCAGACCAATACCCATACCCTCGGAATGGTGGGACATACCTTATAAACCAAATTGCCGTCTCCTTCGTAGACTCATGTTTTTGTTCTCTTATTGCAAGAACACGGACACTCGAGCAAGCATCGACTTCCTTTTCTCAGCCTCGCCTTGTCTGGCATATCGCAACGTCGACAATTTTTAAAAAAGATCAAGTCGGGAGACGAGCCACCAAGCCCAGCCAACTGTACAGTGCGTATGATCTCTAAATCTCCCCGGCGCAGATAGATTTTCAGTTAGCAAGCCAATTGCATGTTCATTTGCAGTTCCTGATCATGGAGAAGTTCTGACACCTTCCAGGCACGATAAAGTCAGCTTGCATCCCAGCGATCAACGAGCAACAAATCCCGCCCAACCTCGAAATCGCAAGAAAGAACCTTGTGTACGACCTCCGTCATGTGTCAAAAATTTATCCACTGCTATAGTTGCGGAGACAAGGTTGTACAGATCGCTCAATGCGCCGAGTGCAGAGGCAACAATGGCCGATGTCCCAGAGGCATCAGAGAAATCCGCATCGTACATGAAGAAGCTTGTGATAAGTGTGATAAATGACCTGTATGTCTACTGCACAGCCAAAATGAAAGTTATACTGATATGCCAGAGTAGTGATGATACATGGTCTCTGCGACCGGATGACCTATTTTTTTTATTTTCCATTGCCTCCGCAATCTTCATGTCTCACAATCTTCTCTCGATGATGATTTGGAGGCGGATGCACTTGCATATGAGCACGGTATCAGCATTTGAAAGGAGTTTGGCCATTGGAAAATCGGGTTCTCTTCAGCGGATACTTGCCATGACGAGTCACGACAAATAGGGAAGGCATCTGGAGATTACGGCGTTTTGGATATCTTTCCAGTTTGCTCGACTTTCCGGCAAATCATTGATACCTTGTCCTATGGAACTTTGTCCTGGATGTTATTTAGCAATTCCGTAAAATGACATTTTTTTATATCGCCAGGCGGAAAAAACAACAATAAATTCATCTTGTTGTTGTTGTTGTTGTTGTCGTCGTCTTACAGTACCACATATAGCATGTGAGAAGTAGCTGAATCTGCCAACTTATGCCACGCACATCTTGGCGACGATGATCGACTGTTGCGGGTGTAACGAACTCCTTGAAGATGAGCCATACAATTTCAGAGGACATGCAGACTGCCTCTGCCAACAGCCGTATGACAGCGGCAGCCAACGTGATGATGGTGTGGCAGCCCAAAGATTGGAGGAATTTGTGATAGAAAAACATAGAGATGCAGGAGACGGACGGGAGGATTCAGACGCGGCACCACCCGCTGCATCATGCCGTGCTTCGACACTTCGCGGCTGAACCTTCCTGTATTGCAGCAGACTTGTCGGAGGACGTATTTCAAACTCAACAGAGGTATTCGATAACTGACAATTGGCGCGAAAAGGCTTGCAGCGAAACCCGAGGCTTCAGCATTGACGTGATAATAACCCTAGACCTGCATGCATGCCCCAACTATCATGTGATTTTGTCATGCAAGGAAGGGTACTTTGCTTCTCGTTTAGGTCCGGTTCCAGGCTGCCCGCATAGCCGCCGGGCGAAGACGTCCACCATTGGGTGATTGACACGATGGCTTTCAAATATTTTGCTTTTTCGCGGCACTCCCGAGAATCATGATGCCATGGCAAAGAGCAGAGCACACCGTGATAAGCCGCTTTCGCCCCCAAAAGTTCTCTTTCGCAAGATGAGGTATTTCCGTGAACGTCGGCCGGCATACAGCCATGTTGGATATTGGAGATCATGATGAAAAAGTGCGCAGCTGCCGCGCTATCCCACGCTGGCCTGCCCAGTAATACGCGTCTAGAAGCTGCAGGCACTTTCGGAGGCTTGCACGGCTCAATTTGCTTTGACGATGAATGTTGGTGATAGGGTGCCCAGCGTGGTCGCACCAGGTCGCTGTGGCTCTGTCATCCTTGCAGGCAAACGGCTACGATGCAGGACGATCATGCAACAGTGTTTGAGGCCAGAAGATTAGATCGAACACTTAGCCAAGGCAGAAAAGCAGAAAGGCTGAAAAGCTGAAAGGCTGAAAAGCTGAACAGAAAAGTATATTCCAATGAAATACCGAAATCCGTCGAAGAAAGACTTGGAATAACACAACAGAGAGACTTTGCCAGCGCGCTGATGCCAGTGGAGCTTGGGAGAGCGAGAAAACACGAGGATACTTCTGGATGTACAATACAATGCAATGCATAACTGCTGATGGATGTGGGCGAGGCATAAGCAAGAAAAGCATCGTATCCTCATCGGAAGATAGGTACATATGGCTACATATGCCCTGTACGATGCTTGTGCTTTGTGTTGGAATGAAGGACTTGAGGAAGGAAAATAAGAGGAGCGTGGAGGGATTGTATGCTCGCTTGGCGCATTCATTCCCTCCCTCCCCTTCCCATTCTTTGCTCAAGACACACACGTGACACACCCAGTCCTGCGACCCGTCCACCGTCCACCGACTCTCCGACCCGAGCATCTTAAAGATCTTAAAGCAGCGACACCAACAGTCATACAACAAACACTCCCCACTGCTCTGGAAACTGATACTCAGGCAATGACAGCTGTCCAGCGGCCAGATGTCCATTGATCTCAACTGGGAGACCGTCACAACTGGGCCTGATGGTATTGTCTTGGCAGAGAAAATCCGCAGCTTCATTCACGAAAGGTTTCAGACGGTGACGTTGCCTCGCTTCATCAAGTCAGTCAAGGTTCATGCTTTTGAATTTGGCTCTATTGCTCCAGAGATAGAACTCAAGGACATATGCGATCCCTTGCCGGATTTTTACGAGGAAGACGATGACGATGCAGAAGCCGAGGAAGATGAGAGGGAGGACGAGGTAGGATGGCAACCCCCCTCGAGTGCCACTCCTGAAGCCCGCACTCTCAGAGCAAGACGGAGGACCGACAGAGAGGCCAGGTCGAGTGGATCGCCTCATGTCAAAAATCCTGCTGTGTATGTAGATACAGGCCTCACTGGTCCGCGGCCACTGCACCCTATGGCCGAGCAGGGGAGTCACTTCTTCGGCACACATACCCCCGGAATCTCAGGAGGGACATCGAACCTCAACCATTTTCACTCTCACCTCGCGTCGGGCCTATCTGGCACTCAGACCCCTCTGGCAGCGGTCGCCGGGGCACATCTTCCTCATGGATGGCCGGACTACAGCGCCCAATCAGCTGGCCATAGAATCAGCCACCATCATTCACCCAGTGGAAGTTCCATGTCTCCTCCTTCCAGCGGAGATGCTGCTCAGCAAACTCTTGAGCGGGGTAGCGTATCGACTTTCTCGCCGGCTGGAACTAGGCCTCCCACGCAAGATGGGTTGCTTGATGACGCTGCTGAAGATGAGTCTTCATCGCCACCACGTAGGTTTAGGGAACCACGCGTGGAGGATCTGCAGACTGTCTCCCGCGTCCGATACTCGGGTGATATCAGGCTATCCCTCACCGCAGAGATTCTACTGGACTACCCTATGCCAAGTTTCGTGGGCATACCACTGAAGCTGAATATTACCGGGCTGTCATTCGATGGTGTTGCTGTCCTCGCATATATCAGAAAGAAGGCCCACTTTTGCTTCTTGTCACACGAAGATGCACTGAATGCTATTGGGCCAGAAGATTTGGATGATCCTGCAGGAAATCCGAATGGCTTGAAGATGGGTGGCCTTCTGCAGGAGATCAAGGTCGAGAGTGAGATTGGCCAGAGAGAGAATGGAAAGCAGGTGTTGAAGAATGTGGGCAAGGTTGAGAAATTCGTATTGGAGCAGGTCAGACGCATCTTCGAGGACGAGTTTGTTTATCCTAGTTTCTGGACCTTTCTTGTATGATGGACTCATGCAAGCCATCGAGATCGAGAACAAGCTAACCTATATCATGAAACGAAATGCATGATAATTGAAGTATTGAATACCCGTGCAGCTCCCCAACGCCACGCTATGCAATTTATGCTCAAATCAGAAGTCATCCTGCTACGGCCGCATCATCACCAACTAATTCAGGGTAGCCTTGAAGCCTTGATACGCCGAGTTCATGTCCAACTCTAGCTCCCGGGCCTGGTCCTCGCTCAACTGCTCCGTAGCTTTCATTTGGTTGAGCGAGATGAGCCACTGCACTATCTTGCCTCTTCCATCAAAGTCCCTATCCGTCACCTTATTTACCGATTGGATAACGTCAGAAAGCAATGGGTGAAGCTGATCTTTGGCCAGCAGCTGCAGCTTCAGCGCATCCAAGAAAGTTATGAAATCCTGGGTTGCCTCCAAGATCAAGGTTCCATTGGAGCCCCCGATATTGCTGGTTGTCGCGGCATGGGTGGGTGCTGTGACTGTTGAAGGAAGACCGATTCGTATGCGTTCTGTAGCCCGAGGTACCTCCATCTATGACAATCAGTATGCTGTCAAACCGTACTGCAGCCCACATCAGCAGGGTCGAACATACATCCCACTCATACTTGAAGGTCTCCAAGTCAACAAACTCTTTGGCTACTGTTTCGTCCGTTAAGATAGCCTTATATTGTTTCAGTAGTCTGTCGCATATCTCAGTGTAATCGGTCTCTGGGATTGCGTCTTTCAGATAGGCCTTTTCTAGCTCATCGAGAGTAATAATGATGCTGAACACCTCAGCCAATGAGTCCTGCAAGTCGCGCTCTGCTCTTGTCGTCGCAAGCTTAACTTCCTGGCAATCCCGTTAGCTCTGTGAACTGAACATCAACCATAGTTGCGATTCCGCTCTTACTTCGTCAAGATTTATAGTAGCAGACAATGCTGTGTTTGGAATATAGCTATGAGGTGTCGGCGCATATGCCTGTCTACTCGGATACATTTTGCCAATCAACCATTAACGTGAAGCTCCAAACTCCAGGCACTGTCGTCGACTCGGAGCCCATAATCCAGCCCAGTAGTCGACGTGCATCACAGGGCGGTGAGTGATTCTGCCGGTTAAGCTAACGCGATGTGGCTGATTAGCGTCGCGATAATAAATCCCCATCGACAATTTTCTGCACAGCAGCAACTGAGCAAAGGCTGCGACGAAGCCTTCCCGCCGTTCACAAAACCACACAACAAATTTCACAATGGCAAAATCAAGCAAGAAAGCGACTCGCAAGTTCGAGAAGAACCACTTGAAGGATGCGCTTGAGCGCAGAAAGGCCGGCGCCAAGATCAAGCAAAAGATTCAGATCAAGGAAAAGAAAGCAGCAAGAAACGCGAAGGATGCAGAGTTTCTGGGCAAAGGCAAGGCTGGGGAGGGAGAGGACGTGAACACTGGACCAGCCAAGGAGGATCCATTCGGAAAGATGAGCGTAGATGATTTCTTCCAAGGTGGATTCGAGATTCCAGAGAAATTGGCAAAGAAAGATGCGAAGAAGTCGCTGGGCAAGAGAAAACGATCGGAGCCAGAACCCGAGAAGGAGGACGAGGATGACGAGGGAAGCTCTTCCGATGAGTCTTTTGAGGAGGCACCTGTGGCGAGCGACAGCGAGGACGATGAGGATGAAGATGAGGACATGGGAATGAGCAAGGAAGCTATGGAGGCATTGGCGGAGAAGGATCCAGAATTCTACAAATACCTGAAAGAGAACGACCCAGAGACGCTCGATTTCGATGAGGATGCGGATTTGGCGGAAGTCGACGATTTAAGTGGCGGCGAGGACGAGAGGCCCAAGAAGAAGACGAAGAAGAACAAGAAGAAGGCAGAGGCAGAGGAGATGCAGGTTGACGAGGAAGAATCCGAGGATGGCATGACCGATGAGACCGAAGTGACAAAAGCTATGGTAGCGAAATGGAAAAAGGCAATGTCTGAGCAGCACTCATTACGAGCTATGCGACAGGTTGTTCTGGCGTTCAGAGCAGCTGCTCACGTCAATGAAGATGAGGGCAAGGAATACAAATACACTATTACGAACCCTGAGGTATATCACGAATTACTCGTCATCACATTACAGCTTGTGCCTGAGGTTCTCCAACACCATCTTCCAGTGAAAGAGAGTGCGGCTGGCAAGGTCCGTGTATCGACAGACTCGAAGAAGTTCAAGACGCTCACACCGCTCCTCAAATCACACACAACCTCCGTTCAACATCTCCTCACCAATTTGTCCGACGAGGCGACCCTCAAGCTTACTCTTTCGACCATCAATCCTCTCCTCCCATATCTTCTGCCTTTCAAAAAGGTGCTCAAGGGCATTGTCAAGACCGTTGTCGATATTTGGTCCGATAACTCAAGCAGCGAGGCAACTCGCATCACGGCTTTCCTCGTCGTGCGCCGTCTCGCCGTTATTGGTGATGCCGGACTCCGTGAGGCCGTCCTCAAGACCGTCTACCAAGGTCTAGTCAAGGGCGCCAGAAGCACAACCATGCACAGCATTGCGGGCATCAACCTGATGAAGAATTCCGCCGCCGAGCTCTGGGGCATCGACCAGACAATTGGATACACCACTGGCTTCACCTTCATCCGCCAACTCGCCATCCACCTCCGTAGCAGCATCACCAACAACTCCAAAGAATCCTACAAGACCGTCTACAACTGGCAGTACGTGCACTCTCTCGACTTCTGGTCCTGCGTCCTCTCTGAGCACTGCAGTCCCATTAAAGAAGCCGAGGCGGGCAAGGAGTCTCAGCTTCGCGCACTCATCTATCCCACCGTTCAAGTCACTCTTGGAGCTATGCGCCTCATCCCCACTGCTACATACTTCCCTCTGCGCTTCCAGCTGATGCGCTCGCTCCTGCGTCTCTCTCGTGCGACGGGCACTTACATCCCTCTCGCGCCTGCAATCCTCGAAGTGCTCAACTCGGCCGAGATGAAGAAGCCGCCCAAGCCAAGCACACTGAAGTCCCTCGACTTCAGCATCAACTATAAAGCGCAGAAGTCGTACCTGCGGACGCGCGTCTACCAAGACGGCGTGGGCGAGCAAGTCGCCGAGTTGTTGTCCGAGTTCTTCGTCCTGTGGTCCACGAACATCGCGTTCCCGGAACTGGCGCTGCCCGTTGTGGTGATGCTCAAGCGTTGGTTGAAGGATGCGCAGAACAAGACGTCGGGGAACAAGAACAGCAAGGTTAACTCGGCGCTGATCATTGTGGTGCAGAAGTTGGAAGCGAATGCGAAGTGGATCGAGGAGAAGAGACAGAAGGTCGAGTATGCACCAAACAGCCGTGCTGGCGTGGAGAGCTTCCTCAAGGGCTTCGAGTGGGAGAAGACGCCGCTCGGTGCCTATGTCGTTGGACAACGGAAGCAGCGCGAAGAGAAGGCGAAGATCCTAGAGGCAAGCAGAAGAGAGGACGAGAAGAAGAGGAAGGAGGATAGGGGGAAGGCCGACGAGATGGACGTGGATGAGGAGTCTGAGGAGGAGGGCGACGATGAGGAGTAAAGTGTGTTATTACCAGGGCGGCTATCCGCGGCCACAGAATCATCCGGTTTGGCGTATGGAGGGACTTCAAAATAGGTTACGATGCGAATGTGCATCTCTTTCCAGTTCCATATTGCATGCAATTCTGCCCTTTTTTTTTTTTGACATGCTGTGATACTCCAAGACTCGCGATGATGGCTCATCCCCGCATCGACTGCACTAATGCCATTTCGAGCATTTCACATGTCGATCAATGTCATCATATCATATCATAGCTTGCCAAGTTGCCTCACAGACTGATTGGCGTAGAAGAGTTAGTTGAAACTTGTTAGCAGCAATTATTGAAACGCACCAACTTCAAGGTAGGATCTACTGCACCTCTCTGCCGTAGTCTGTGAGATCTGTTTATATGTACCATGGTCTGTTACGGATCCTCCCGACCAACCGTGCCTCCCTTTTCTTGGTTCTCCCAGAGATTCCATGACGTTTTGAGACTTTCCAATTATCAGCCCACCTTTCTCCAGTTTTCTGAGGGGGGTAATCTACCCCACAGTCCACACTCCACAATATCGAGGTCACGAATTGGCACGAATCAGTGCGCGGCCTTCATGTGATGGATAAAGATTTCCGAAGCCTTGCTCTGCCCCGTTTCTCTCACTCCAATTTAATTTTCTTTTTCCTTATGCTCATCCACTCACTCAGCTGGCCATATCTCTCCCCAGATCTCCTAACAAGCCATCCATCTCTCATGCCTTGCCTGGCCATGCCTTGCCTGAGACCGAAATAAATGTTCCTGTAACCGGTAGAGCAGTAGAGCATCTGTATGTATAGGTGCACATACATACCTGACCTCCAGCGCCTCGGCTATCTTCGGTCTGGAGCCAATGCAATGCCCGTCGACGCACATATTCGAGTCGCAACACCACGTCTCTCCAGTATGCATCTTTGCGATCGCCCATTGCCCATCGCCCATCCCCATTTCTCCGTTCTCCCTCCCCCCTTCCCCCTTCCCCCTTCCGGTATATTCTCGACCTCGCCGGCGCCCTCACATAGCAGCCAATGACGTGGAGATTTGCAGCAGCAGGACGAGAATGCGCGCTGAGCTTAATGAGACTCGACGTCCGTTCTCTGCTTCATCTGCAGTGTTGCGCCATCCGCTCTAGGCTAGCCCCGCTACTGTTGCCGAGGGACATGTATCAGAAGTCAGCGCCTGCATTCCACGTCGAGTGTGAGATTTGGTACGAAGTAGGTGGTGGATCGAGAGCCATGGTAGGTATCGTAGGTATATATCTCCTATATCTCCTTCTGTCGCCCCATTCATTCCTTCTCTCTTATCATATTATTGCTACACCGTACATACGCCGTGCACACTTCCATTTCGCTTTCTACACTGTCAGAGCATTTGCCCAATCAAGCACTTCAAGTACTTTTGCTTCCTTTTCCTCCCACGCGCACAATCTCTGACCAGTCGACCTTCCCACGTGGGGTAATCAACTCGTCGCACCTTACAATCCACAATTGGACGTGGATAATCACCAAATTCGAGATTTCTAAAGCAGAATCTGCTTAGAATCTGCTTATCGCGTCAGCGGGGAAATCGATTCGGTATCTGCAAACCACAGACTTAAGACACGCGTTTACCAGCGGTCTGACAAAGAAAAAGAGCTATCCAGAAGCTCCATCACGCTTATAACGCTGAAACTCCCGCGCAGCTTGAGCTCTCTTCGTCATTATCTAAATCTTCACGTCCATCTTCCTACTCGCAAAATCTTCTCGACCTAAAATCCGACGTCTATACATCTACAACCATCGATCTCTCGTACGTTATCGACATACGTCATCAACCTTCGTCTTGATTTCAAACACAGAACCAACAGATCATCACAACGAGATAACCAGACAAACGAGACCAAAACGACAATGGCGACCCCCATCAACACCAACGAGCTCGACTTCCGCACCAACAACTCTTCCCACATCGCCCCTCTCACCTCCTTCCTCTCCCTCGCCCCCACAACCTCCTCCTCCTACCCCACCCTCGCCAAGATCCAGTCCGCAGCCGCCCCAAAACCCTCCTCAGTCGACGAGACATCCGCTGCATCGGCAGAAGATGCAGTCGTCGAGCCGGCGGCAGAGGCCACGGTCACACCCGTGACCCCGCTCGTCGCCGTCACCGTCGACGAGAGCCTGGCGCACAGACGATCCAGCAGCATGACCAGCGACGGCTCGGTGGCGAGCGCGAAGAGGAGGTTCTTGAAGCTGGGCCCCGTGCATGGCGGTGAGGACACGAGGGATGCGGACTGGAGCGAGGTTATCGAGTAGAGGTCGTTGCGACTTCAATTCAAGACCCGCTGTGGCTGGGCTAGGCTATGAAAATATTTGCACTTTGGCGGGCGTTTTGGGAATTGCTTTTGATGAAACGATATGATGATTCATTCGATGAGGGAGAGAAAGGAATGATGTGTCAGATTCATGTCAGGTCAGCGCTACCTATGAGGTACTGCGCTGTGTTGTGGATGGGTTGACAGCGGGACATGACATGGTCTTCATTGTTGCGTGGATTAGATCACAATGAACATGAAATGGAAGCTGCAAAGCCAGAGCCAGGAAGATATTGGTGACGAAGTAGATATGTATTGCTGTTGTGTGTTTCAACACTCCAGCCATGCAAATATAATCTGATCTTCCAGCCAGCTCGAGGGCCCATTCCTATCCATGTTTATGCGGCGCCAGCTCTTCATGACGGTCATAGATTTGCCATTGCACCATCGTGCTCAAGTATAAAGAAAACTTTCATTGCCCTGTAGCATTCATTGCCAGGTAACGCAGCATCGCCATCATCAAAAAATGGGGAAATGGCCTACTTGGAGTGTTATGCAGCGAGCAGCTCTGTCGTCGAAATGCTCCCTTTCTCCCCACAGATATCAGAACGACTTGCGGTTCTGCGATACACTCACAGCATCCAACAGCAACAACAGTAACAACAGCAACACCCACGACAGACTCAGTAGACAGCAAAATGCGCCGCAACAGCAGCAGAGATCTGGCAATAACCTCCTCCACCACCATAAGTCGCACAGCACAATATCTAACTCGCAGATCCCATCAACAAGTCCTGCCACCTCGCACTCTCACAGCCACCTCACACCTCTGCAACAGCAACAACACCAGTCAATAGCAAAATGGGCGGCGATAGCAGAACGAACAAGTCGCACAGTACCTTTTGACTGACACCCACAGCACATAGCGCAACCGGTCAAGCCCATCAACAAACCCGGCCATCCCACTGTCTTCTCCCTCAGCTGTATCTGCGTTGTGTCTGGCTGGAAAGCAGAGCCGCAATCGGAAATAAGCTAGCTACTTATGGACGAAATAACAAATAACTCGATTCCTCAATTCTCTACAAGTTTTATTCTCCGCATTACTGCTTCCCACACACGACTAGATGTTGACCTAACTGGCAAAGCCTGCAGACAGAGCACCGAAACAGTGGAAATACCGGAGGTCACGTGACTGAGATAGATAGTAGCATTCCGGAGAGGACCCTTAGCATTCCACAAATGGACCCTACTGTTTAGCATCACGACGATCTCCAAAGAGGCCCACAATAGCAAGCGCAGAAGCGCGCAAGCGCGAATCAGCCCAACAGGACGACAACAAACCCAGCACATGCACCCCCCCAAATGAGCGCTGCATTCTGGCCGGAAGCATAAAGCGTACGGTCTCAATGCAGGCGTAACGTCCTAAGGCATGGAGTCCCCGTTGCCAGAGTGGTTACCGATGGGGAGGCCGGAATGCTCCGGGGTGTCTTAGACCGCTGCCACACCCTGATCTGTCAGATCTCCGGATTCGCCAGCGTGGTCTTTGCTATTGTTGCTCTTTGAAAGCAGAGGTCTGCTTCGAGAGGGGAGAGAGAGAGAGATAGACAGGTGTCCCTGGTATGACTACAGGTGTCCCCAGCATGACCACAGTGCACAAAGAAACGAACAGCCAATACCAGAACTAGCGGGCAGATAACGAGAGAAGTACGGCACCTATGTGATAAAATCCCGCAACCAAAATCGTAGAGAAAAAAAGCGAGAACAGGTGCGTGAGGCAGCACTCACTCAACTTAAGTAAAAATTGCCTTTGCAATTCTGAAAGGTTCAGACACTGTCTGATGGACGCCCAGGACGCATTACGCAAACCAGGCCTTCACCGGGTGCCAGCGCCATGCCCCTGCAGCCAGCCGTTTGTAGATCTGCCCTAGACGCAGGTCCCGGCTCATTGCACCTGTCAAAAACGCGTTGGGTCGCTTGGCAATCCGGTTCTGTTAATTGCGGCAACTCCAAATGGCAAATCAGGAGGGAGTCGTCTCTCCAGTTTCGTCTGCACTTGGAACAGCGGAGATAGGAATGCATCCGAGCACCTGGATGGCATTTCATAGGCTGTGATGAGAATGCCAGACGTTTGTTACCGATCCTCCAATCCGGCGGAGGCAACCGAAAAACAGCCTTATAGGAACCCTTGCTCTGTGGTGATGATGGGTCCTGCGATGCGCTGCAAACCTATCTAGATCCTGGGTATCAGCATGAACAAGTGGGGTTACTAACCAGGGTTCAGATCATGGCCATGAACCGTAGGAGATGCAATAGTTTCGACAAGACTTGACAGCAATTGATCTTGAATAAGCGTAATTGGCGACGGGAAGGTGAGAAACTTCGCCTCATATCCAGCTGTGGTCCGTCCTTCAGATATATTCATCTCTTCATAAAGACACAAAAGCCCATTATTTGCGGATATCCTTGCTTTGAGTTCTCTGAAAAGCTGATCGCAATGTTCTTAGAGGTTCTCCAATTTGCGTATTGTAGTCTCTTTGCGATTGTGGTGGTTTGTGGTGGTCGCAAGAGTTCGGTTTCGGTACATTGCCTAATGCGGAATGAGGGCTTCAGGACATCCCATCAAGACTGGCATACACCATCAATCAATACCATGAATTGAGAGTCCCTCGGATACATAAAGAGGACTCTGGTTCCCCTCGTAAAGAAGATGGCTTCGAGACAAAGATTCTCTTTTCTGTTCCTCTGAGAGATCTTTTCTCCAGCCAATACCTCATCTTGCCTCGCTCGACAAAGAACATCTTGGGAGACCTGACCACTCCCTGTGACTTTACAGCCAGTAAATGCTCCAATCAAGGGCAACTTGCATTGCAACTTTGCCTTAAAGGGTTCCAGAAAAGGATTCTGTCAGGCACCCTGGTGCGTTCATGCACGCCGGGAATCCGCAACAGGTTCGTCCAAAGTGTCTGAGACCGCTCTCAGAGAAAAGCACCGTCCTTCCCACATTATCTTCTTTTCAAGACCTTCTTCTGACATCCGACAAAAGGCTCCTTTAACAACACAAGAATAACACATCGCCTTCCAGAAGCCCGACAAAGGCCTTTGCTAGACAAAACAAAGTGTCAACACCTTTGACCTTCGTTTGGAAAGAGGTTCCAGGAGAGATTGTCTTTGCTCGTGAATTGGACCGCAGGTTTTCCCGTCACGACGCGACGCGCCACAGATTGATTGCACACGTGCAAGCTCCATGAGAGATCATCGGCGTCGGCACAGAGAATAGAATACGATAGGAGATTGAGAACGGCATCCCTTTGCAGTTTGACGATTTCTGCGATCCTCCTTTCGACAGCATAGCGTCTATCCATTCCACAGCCTTCGGTATAATCGAGACAACTCCTATAGTTAGGCCAACATCCCCATCTCTATCGATTAAAGAATAGATCCTGTATCCTGTTGTTTCATCTCCCTACGAAATGTCGTCGAATAGGTCCAGCATAAGGCCTCCAACGCCACCATCTTCAAATGGGGGGGACCTTCTGCAGAATGGTTTCCAACACTTGATCGATCACAACGCCACCACATCATTCCATCAGTCGGAGTATAGTTTCGATGGAAGCTCCGGCCAGATGATATCCACTGGGCCATCTTCGTTCGGATCATCAGGCCCAACATATCAAGACGATGGATACGATGGATACCAATACGGCGATAGAGGATCTCCATTTTCGTATGGTGGTCAACCACAAAATGTCGGCCTTGGTATCTCATATGTAGGTATATGCTGTGATGAAGCCAATTTGGATGCTAACAATATGCAGAATGGGGAGCCGTATGGCATCAAGCGAGAAACCGCTTATGGACCAGTGATGGATGATCAGAGCCTCGTAAGCCGAATAATGGCAGACAATCCAGACACCAGCTGATGAGTATAGTATGAGTATGGGACACCAGCTGGATCTCCGCCATCCATACCAACTCCAGGCAGTGATGTAAGGCGGACAAGAAGCGGTCATATTATCAACAGACCTCTCCAGCACTTGAAGCCCTCGCCGAAGCAGAGTTATCGACCAATAAGATCTCCCAAACCCACAAAGAAAATCAAGAAGGAGAAAGTAAAAGCAGAGCATAAAGTGGCCAGACTCGAGAAGCCTTTGAGCCAACTTACGAAGGATTGGACTCACGTTCCGGTCGTAGATATTGCGGCCTACGTAAATCGGCCCGCAGAGCAACGCCGGAGAGAAGTAGAGGAAGGAAAGCAACCAGGCAAAGTCAAGCGGCCCATGAACTCATTTATGCTTTATCGAAAAGCATATCAGAATCGAACCAAGAACTGGTGCTTACAAAACAACCATCAGGTCGTCTCGCAAGTTTGTGGAGACAGTTGGCCTCTTGAACCCGAGTCCGTACGGGAACAGTTCAACGAGTGGGCTAGGATCGAAAGACAAAACCATCAAAATGCCCATCCAGGTTACAAGTTCTCGCCGAGCAAAGCTGGCACGGCGAAGGCAGCGAAAAGAAAGGCGTCAGTAACAACAGACGAGACTTCGGATCTCGAAGATTTCGACTGGCGGAATGACCGCGGTGGCAGGCCCGTGAAGCAGCAAAAGCTTACACCAAGACTGGCTCCCATTCCACCTCGAAATTTTACCGGAAATCCGTACTATGTCCAATCGGATGCAGGATCCAGAGGCAGTAGCTTAGAACCAGGCATGGGTGGCGCTTACAATAACTCAGCATACAGCACATCCAATCCGGGAAGACGACCGCCAGCACAGTACGATCAGTCAGGCATCCACCAGGGTCAATATTGGCAGCAACAAATCCGTCGAAACCAGCAAAATCCCAACATTGAAGATGTCCTTATGAGAAGAGCAGCAGCACCTGGCACAGATGCTGATTCTAGCCTCGTATACCACAATGAGTTCCCGAATGATGGCTTTGATGCCCACTTCTATGGACCTAGAGACACAGCGGAGATAAAAATCGATCCATCGCTCATGGCCCATCCTCAACCGGGCTATGACAGTGCATATGCTGCAAGTACCAGTGGGATGTTTCTGGAAGACGGAGATATTCTTAACGACGGCCGTCAGTGGGAACAGGCGGCCGGAAATGTGGATCGGGACCTGCAAGAGGAATACCCGGAATATCTGGGAACGCAGAATGGAGTAGAAGGGCTGTATATCGCCAACCAGCAACTGCATATTCTGAACAGCCACGACAGTTGGCAAGTTGAGAGCCTGGATGCTGGCGACGAGTTCAATAAGTGGATGGATGGTGAATAGGTGTGATTGTTTCGTTGGAGTGATAGACAGGGCGATATGCGAGGACATCGATCCAAATGGTGGCTTAGATCAAATATTGGTAGAACATGGCATGTGCCTGTCTTCAAAGACCTCCCAGCATGAACAAGGCGCAGGCGGAGTTTTTCATTCAGGCTTTATACGAGCCAATCGAAAAGATAGATAATATGTATCATCTTGTTAAAACCAATGTTGAGTGAGCTCTGAAAGTATAGAAACGTCTCGTTTCAGTATGGATGATGAGTTCCCGGCAACGACCCATAGATTCTGTGACGCCATTGCATTGCAAGTACTCTTTCCAATCGCTCCGAGTTCAGGTCCAGATTTGCCCGAGACTGCTCGAGAAATGCCGAGACAACTGCAAGATGCAAATGTACAATCCTCGCAGATCTCGATCGTCCCGTGTCGTACGCTCGTGAGAGGTCTGAGACATGCCGGCAGCTTGCAGTGTACTATGACAGGTTTGTGCGAATTGGCGAGAAGATTGCCCTGCAGCGAGAGCAGTGAATACGATCATGACTTTGTCTAGGAGAGCAAAGTGAGGATATATTCAATAGATATGCCAGAGTATGTTTCTCCTTTCTGATTTTGGAGGCGATAGACATAGGTAGTTCGGAGATGGTGGTTGAAACAAAGTCCCCGCCAAGAGCTGACCACCAAAATTATTAGCGCCGTTCTCAAGCGCGTCCGAGACATGCGACGCGCTTGATGATTTACCACGTTTGGGAGGTTATTTACGTTATTTACGGAGATATAACCGCTATATCTGCTCAAATGTATGGAGATCTGGGCAACAAGCTTGTAAGTCTACATCATGTCCTCGTCTCCTTTGGCCTTGCTGAAAGTAGCAGGTCCAACACGCCAAGCGTACACAAAACCTCGCCCATCTCCCTCCTTACCAGACCGAGATTGTCCGCGCAGTAACCCGAGAAGTCCGCGACCTCAACAAAGATGTCGAGAATATCATCCAGCCTTTAAGTGGCTCATTCAACCCTTCGGATGACCCAGCTACTGCTTGTGTCCTGATCGTGAACCACATCTGCATGCGGAGGAATAAGCGCTGCTTGCTCGCCTACCACAGAACAAGAACGGACAAGCTGGAAGAATTGGTGTGGAGCGGTGCGGACATACTCGATGCTCCAGACCAACAGCAACAGGCGCAGGAATCCTACAATAGTAGAATGCAAGGCAACGATGGAGGAGGAGCGGCCTTGGGTAATACAGAAGGCAACACGAACAATCTGAGCCCCGAGGAGGAGGAATATGTCAGGCGATACAGCGATCTTTTGGCGACATATAAGGGACAATGGACGGATATCGATTTGACTGGCAGTCTGGAACCGCCGAGGGATTTGTTCATTGATGTCAGGGTCTTGAAGGATGCTGGAGAGATACAGACGGAATACGGGTGAGTTCATTGTTGCTTCTTCTCTCCGGACTGCCAGCTCTTTACCTTCAGTATGCAGCGGCAAACTTATTTCTTCGTGCCTAGCTCCATCACTTTGACCAAAAACAGTCAATTTTACGTTCGGCAAGGCGATGTCGAGCGACTTATTGCACAGGGTTATCTGCAGAAACTCCGCTGAGTGATCCACTGAACAAGTATGAACGCCGTATAGCGTTGAACGCGAGTGGAAGGAGAGCATTGCACTCGTGGACAGCCAGCGCCATGGGGACCGAGAAAGACCATGAGATTCGACGTTTGACTTGATAGAAGTCTTGAACGAGGTGATCAGCGGTGCAGTCGACCATTTCTGTTGAGGAAATGAAATTGGTCACGAGGAACTGGCGTACAACTGCTGGCTCTTCATTCGAGTCCGGCTCCCGACTGCACTTGCTCTGGGCCCAAGAATTGTCCAGAGTCCAGGCGACGAGCAGAGATCTCTATGCTGTACTATAATCTGCAGCCTGCAGAAGGAAATTTCTGCAGGGAGAGTGCAGGAATCATAATCACGCCGCTATCATCGGCGAGACGGTACTGAAGGCGAAGAAGTCTGGGCCACAACAAGGACTCTTGGGGGGGAAATACCGATCGTATAGTGCCATAATAAGGGAAAGTGGATACCGTCGTTCAATATGCGTACTGTAGCTTCATGCAACATCTAGGGAGTTCACTACTTCAGGAATGCTTTTGTGCAAAAACCCATGTGGTGGCGCCAATTGACGGCATTAGCAACATGGATGTCGAGTACCTTTGCGCAATAGTGTGGTCCAATCGAATTGCGCATGGCGCGAACGCTGTATTGTACATGTGAATTGGAGGTGGAGATTCCACAGTGGCATGGCATGGATGGGATTCTGAATTTTGCACGAGCTGAAGACAATTGATCGGTGGCGACAGAGGTCAGCTGCAGGCAAGAATGTTTTTGGCCCTTGAAGAGGCTTTTGCTGGCTGCATTGGAGCGGCATGGAGCATGGAGCATGGAGCATGAGCCATGGAGCGGTTCACAAGAGATGCAAAATTAAAGCTTTTCATCGCACGTGGAGCACTACGATCAAAAGGCGTTACTGTCCACCAGGAATAGAAATGCAATCAAGCGTCCATTGTGATCCTGGACGGACGATGCGATGCGCCTATGCGTCGCAGGGCTGACGCATCATGCATCATTGCGTCCTCGGCCAACCGTATTGCGAATCAGCATGGCATAGCATGTCGACTTCAACGGAGGAAATGATGAATGTGATGTATGGCAATCAATCAATCAATCGACCGCCATATGGTATGTGCTTGGAGCATCTCCAAACCACAAACTTTGGCCGACTTCGAGTTCGAGTTCGAGCTCTGACGACTCACGAGGACCACGTTGTTCCAGGCCAAATTGACAGGCACAGGGCACGTTGACATGGTCAATCCATCCCAGTCCCAAGCCACACTTCACACAGCCTTGCAGCATCAAAGCTTCCAAGATTTTTATGCCGTGCCCCTCCATCGTCAATTTTCAATTTTTGACTTTTTCTTGGATTTCTGGTTGCGGGCATCGACCACATTATATAAATAATTGTTATGACAATATTATATCGGGTCCCTTACGTCATAATCTGATCTCGCCCCCCTTCTTCTCTCTAGCGTCGATTGTCAAGTTCGTTCCGGGAGCTAAAAATCTCTAAGTGAATCTTGTCACTATCGGCGAACCGCCCGCTGAGCTTGGCTTATCGACCGAGACACCAAGACAACATCGAAGACGGGGAAGGGAAAGCTATCATTATTGCAATGCAAATATGACTTTTCTCTTGTAGAACATTGCTTGTTCTTGTTTTCTTCGCAATCTTTGGTCCTACCTAGCAAACCCAATTGACCGCAGTCTGTGAATGTCATTCTAGGCATGTCACTCCCTTCTGAGGGACTCACGCCGTCCCGAAGACAGAGGGCTGCGTCGGTGGCAACCAGTCAACCCTTCCGCCAGAATATACCAGGCAGAGACATACCAGGAAACAGTCACGGTCATGGAAGCTTCAACACCGGCCATGTAGGTCAGTCGTCTTATGGGTCTTTTGGAGGATATCCACAGCCTGCTGGAACACCCGAGAGCGTCTCAACCTTTTTCAGTCAGCGAGAACCGACCAGGTCTTTTTTTCACAGTTCCTCCCGTGGCCATCCAGGTATGAACCGCAGCAAAATCCCAATTATATGATCCTGACAGTATCACTATAGCTCCTGTTGACAGCGCCGAATATGCTCGCCATGTCCGAGAAGATACGGCCGAGCTTGCTTCCTATGCCCTGTCCGAGCAATCACATTCGATACGGAGCGATTCCCCAAGATACAATCCCTCATTGACACACTCGAATATCGAATCCTACTTTGACGACGTCTCTTCTGAGGACGACTCAGAAAACGAAGACGATCTTGCTACACCACACGCATCGTACGGCGGAGTTCAAAATTCTGTAATCGAAGAGGTCTCAGAGCCAGCATCTCCGGAATATGGGCCACAATCATACAGATCTCCCGGTACCTCTGTCCTAACAGATATGCTGCGTAATTCTCCGCCTCAAAGATCACCACCGAACGAAGAGGCAGATTCCGCTGGAAGTGACACGGCAGATGATGGTGACGATGAGGAGTCTCGGATCTCAGAAGAACGAATGATTATAACATCGAATGGAGTGAAAGTTACTGAGCACACTCCATTGCTTCGCAGAGAATCTCAAGTGCAGCATCATCGACCAAACTACCTCAGCGGTGAACATGATTTGGAAGCTCAGCCGACGCGAAGGGTGGCATCTTGGCCAAAGGTCGACGAGATAGTCTCGAAACAGCTGAGAAAAGGCCGTCGTGCATTGCAGGTGATTCGCAACCCCAAGAAATGGAATAAAAAGGCAATATGGGAGAACGCAGTGGTTCATCCGTCGGGATATCTGCCAGCCGTGATTCTCGGAACTTTGCTCAACGTCCTCGACGCCCTCTCTTATGGCATGATTCTTTTTCCACTTGGAGAGCCAATCTTTGAGAAGCTCGGTCCTGCAGGAATATCTATGTTCTATGTTTCTTGTATCATATCACAGTTGGTGTTTTCGTTCGGTGGAAGTATATTCAAAGGTGGTGTTGGATCGGAGATGATTGAAGTCGTTCCATTCTTCCATAAAATGGCCTTCACTATTCTGGCAACTGTTGGAGAGGACAATCCCAAAGCTGTCATTTCAACGACCATTACCTCATACGCCATAAGCTCAGTCATTACTGGTCTAGTATTTTTTCTGATGGGAATCTGTCGTTTTGGCTATATTGTTGGCTTCATACCTCGACACATTCTGATCGGATGCATTGGCGGTGTCGGCTGGTTTCTGATTGCTACAGGACTGGAAGTTACGGCTCGTCTTGATGGCAACCTGGAGTATAACTGGACTACCCTGCAAAAGTTATTCCAGCTAGACACTGTATCTCAATGGGTGGTACCATTGGTACTAGGTCTCTTCCTCTACCGTTCGTCGAAAGTATTTACCAGCAAATACTATCTTCCGACATTTATATTAACTATACCTGCCATTTTTTACTTCTTTGTATTTTCATTGCCGCAGTTAGATATTCCCAAACTGAGGAAGCATGGTTGGATTTTCGATGCCCCGAATGCCGCGGAGCCATGGTGGTATTTTTATACGTTATATGGTAAGCCAATTTGGAGTTGATGATCTAAATTAATATTGACTGAAGCAGATTTCAAATCCGTTCACTGGGACGCAGTTGCTCAAAATATACCCGCAATGTTCGCCTTGACCTTCTTCGGCATCTTGCATGTTCCCATAAATATTCCAGCACTTGCGTTTAATATAGGAGAAGATCACCTCGATCTTGACAGAGAGCTCATGGCCCATGGCATTACTAATGCTTTGTCTGGGTTTGCGGGAAGTATCCAAAACTACTTAGTTTACACCAATAGTGTGCTCTTCATAAAATCCGGAGGCAATAGCAGGGTTGCCGGCTTTCTTCTCGCCGTCGCAACCTTTTTTATCATGATTTCTGGGCCGGGGATCATTGGATTCATTCCAGTCATGATGGTCGGTGTGCTCATCTTCGTGCTCGGATTTGAGTTGGTTTGCGAAGCCATTTGGGATCCAAGGAAGAAGCTCAAGCCTCTTGAGTACTTGACAGTCATAGCGATTGTCCTGGTCATGGGCATCTATGACTTCGTTGTTGGCATCTTCGTTGGCATTGGCCTTGCATTTGTGAGTCTCGTTGTCCAAACATCCCGCATTCCGGCCGTCAGAGCCTCCTACTCTGGCGAGATTGCTGGCTCGACCGTTCGTCGCAATCCTGTTCAGCACGACTACCTACATCGGGTCGGCAAACAAATCCATGTGACAAAGCTTGCCGGGTATTTGTTCTTCGGCACGATCGTTAGCGTAGAGGCGCGAATCAGAAGTCTTATCGAGGAGGAAGCGTTCAACAACCGACCTATACGATATCTGATCTTTGACTTGTGGCACGTCACCGGCATCGATTACTCTGCGGCTGAAGCTTTCAACCGTCTGAACCGGATTTTCAGCAGGAAAGGAGTCACAATTGTCATGAGCGGCGTCGACTCCGAAAGCGCTATCGGCCTCAGCCTCCGCGCCGTTGGACTCGGCGAAAACGGCAACGAAGTGAAGCTCCTCCCCGACCTCAACTCTGCCCTCGAAAGCTGCGAGAACGAGCTCTTGAAAGCTCTCTATCATAGTAAAGAAGTCCGCAACGCTCGGAATGCTCGCAGCAATACTGAGTCGAGAGACCTCGACGTACCTCGCTCCAACAGCCCTGTGCAATACTCAATAGACACGCAATTCAGCTCTCCGCGGCGCGCATACCTGCACGCAGCCGCCACCAACACCCTCGACACGACGGAGCGGGTGCAGAAATCGCATAAGTGGCAGAACTTCGCCGAGCCCCTGCGGCTGCTCCTGCAGACCTTCCAAGGCCTGACGGACAAGAACGAAGACTTCTGGTTCCGCGCCGTGGCCTACTTCACGCGCCGCGAGTATCTGGCCGGTACCGTGCTGTACACGGAGCACCAGCCCGCCAACGAGTTTTATCTCCTCGAAGACGGGATTTTGCGCGCGGACTATGACCTGCCGCAGGGACGATACTTCGAGAGTATTGTGGCGGGCACGACATGTGGGGAGCTGCCGTTCTTCAGCGAGACGGAGAGGACGGCGACGGTGGTCGCGGAGCGCGATTGTGTGGCGTGGGCGATGGGGAAGGAGCAGTGGCGCCTGCTGCAGGAGCGCGATGCCGATGTGGCGCAGGAGCTGCTGAGGGTTAGCTTGAAGCTGACGAGCGAGCGGATGGCGGCGATTACGAGTTATGTGCTTACGACTGCGGGCTGAGCGCGAAGATGTAGATGGGAGGGGAGGAGAGCTTTGTTGGAGTATATCTGGTCGAGAGTGTGGTATTTATAGCGATTTGTGATTTGCTATCTGCAAAAATCATGGTTCGTTGGTTTGGTTTGGTTTGGACTCGTCTGGGTCTGGCATAGCATTGGGCGGATAGCGATGTAGGTTTAGAATTGCCAAAGCGCATAAGATACGTCATAGAAGTGGCTACTTGAAGCCCTTTTACTTATCCTGATCAGTCTCATAGTGAGCTGAGGCCAGTTGAATCCAGCCTCTGCCCCTCTCCTTGTGTCCCCTGCCCCAGAATTCACTTGTCCGCCTTTCCCCCGGCCACCCGCGACTATAGCAATACCAATAGGCGGCCTCTTCCTAATTAACGAAATGCCAAGAGCACGAGCAAAATCCATTAAGTAAGTGACGGGTTTCCTCCAGGTTTGAACGCGGATATCAAGATTCCCGGACCTGTTCCTTGTGGCATTTTTTTCCCACTTTCTCTTTTCAGCCAACACTAGACGAGATCGGTTTCAACTCGAGTGGAAGGATTTAAAAAAACTTGCGTTATTTATACAACTGGTCTGACTACCCATCGATTCCTTTTCTTCCGAAGCCACAAACAACACAACACGGCTAGATCGATCTAGTCCCTCGGGCCGTACGGATTCTTCCCTCCGTGACTCTTCGTCCCATTCCTCAGCGCGGCCACGACGCCCCAATACGCGGGATGTTTCTGGAAATCCTCAAAGTACAGCGTCGCCGCACCCTGTCCGTCAAACACATCCGGGACCCACGAGTACGGATCATAGAAGTCCCACACGGTGGTCCCGACACATCCCTTGACCTGGACGCAGGCGCCGACGGTGGCCTCGTAGTCCCTGCTCTGCTGCGCCAGGTTCGTCGCGTCGGCGGGCAGGTCGAGGCGGATGTCCAGCTCCGTCTGCGCGACCTCGACGCCCGTCGCCACGAAGTCCTGCAGGTTCTGGATCTGCTGGTCCAGGCTGGGCGTCGACCCGACGATCAGATGCGCCTGCGCGCCCACGCCGTCGATCTTGATGCCGCGCTTCTTCAGGCTGCGGACCAGGCTCTGCACCGCCGTGCTCTTCGGCCCGGGCGCCTCGAGGTTGTAGTCGTTGTAGTACAGCTTCGTGTGCGGGTCGGCCGCGGCGGCGGTCTTGAACGCGAGCGCGATGTACTCGGGCCCGATGACGTCGTGGAAGATGGTCGCGCGGTACGTGCCGTCCTCGTTGAAGGCCTCGTTGACGACGTCCCAGGCGTAGCAGCGGCCCTTCCAGTGCTTGGCGACCTGCGTGACGTGGTTGACGAGGACGGCGGAGAGGCTCTCGGCCGTCCAGTTGCCGCTGTTGAGCCAGTCGGGTGCTTGGGAGTGCCAGACTAGGGTGTGGCAGCGCAGGAGCTGGCCGTTGGCTTTGGCGCGGTCGGCGACCACGGAGCCGGGGGTGAAATTGAAGACGTTTTGTTGCGGTTCGACGTACATCCACTGCGTTTCTGTCAACTGGCTAGTCTGGATGAAGAGGATGGGAGAGGCGGAAACGCACCTTCTGTCCGTTGGAAGGCGTGAGTTGGCCGAATTGCTTTTTATCGTCGAGGATGGCCGTGTACTTGGCGTTTCCTAACTCGCCATTATCGGTCGCGGTGCCGAAATACAGCTTCCCTGCCTTCTTGGCGAGCGTGTGCAGTCTATCCTCTACGCCGCCGTGGCCGCCACCGGCGCTGACGGCTGGGATGACTGCCAATGCGGCGAGAAGAGGAGTGGAGAACTTCATCTTGACTGTTTTGCGACTCCGGAGGGGCAATGGAAACAGAGAGAGCCAGGAGCAGACGAACACTGGATGGACAGAGAGAAGTACAGAGAGAGAAGAACACGGCCTACTTAAATTTGTTTTGCTATCCAGCCGGCCGGATATGCAATTTGCAGCATCGAGACTCTGAGAGGTTGTCGTTTTGGTAAATACAGGCCCCAGGGCCAAGATGAGGAGAAGGACAACATCAACGGCCTGGTTATATGCCGGATGAATTCTGAGATACTCAATCAATATGGTATGTCCGAGACGTCGTATATTATCACGCCTCGCATATACCCATACCCATGATAGCTTGGGCCGAGGAACAACTCTTTGTCCGAGCCGTCGAGCGTTGCAACACTACATTCTGCAACTTTGCAAAGTCCGGATAACAGTGTCTGGCTTTGGGAATGCTCAAACCGCCCCAAGTCTGCAGCGATGCCGTCATGGAAACCCCCAGAGGAGAGGAGAGGAGAGGAGAGGAGAGGAGGAAGAGTCTTGCTGATCCGGCCGGAAGAACTGGATAAACATTCCTGCCCCCTACATCCCTCACCCAAGGTGCAGATCTTCCGTTGCGGGGAACTGGAGCCGTCAGTTCCTGTCCCTGCCTGCGCCGACTCTACCTGAGCGAGATTGAGTCCTCATATAACATAAAGTAGCCAAGCAGACTGCGGAGGAGAAGCCGAAAGGCTCTTGAGGCTAAAGTCCACGAGATATCTCTGGATGTTGATGTTCAGGGAACGGCAGATGGGACGTCGTTTAGGCTAAAGCGGGCGTCCCCGCGCCAAGATGCCGGCCACGTGCTAGGCGGTCTAGACAGCCGGTTCCTGGATGCTTGCTCTTGGAGCCTCACCACCTAATATGTGTTGACCCCTCTGAAGACACAAAGCACGTGAATGTCGGGAATGTCTTATGTCTTCTCCAGCAGCGATTTGTGGTTGTTGGAGTATGTATATACGGGGGTATGTCACTGCGATCTTCCTAGATCGATCCACCCAGTGGATGATTCCCATGTGTCCCAAGAAATTGGAACTGCGATGGTGCCAATGACGCCAGAGAAAAGGGGCAACGATCAATGGAGTACAAGAATCGCACATCAATATTTGTGCATGGGCCATGAATCCATGATATTCTGTGATGGCGAACTTTTTTAGTATCAGAACAGAGTTGAATTGAAAGCATGAACCGCACAGGTGAGAAGTATATAGATAAATTATTGACATTAAATCATATAGTGGTATATAAAGCCCTTAATATTTCAAAAAGCGCTTCGCTCTCGATGAATAACTTCACCTCGTCGTTCGTCTATCCCACAACCACCGGTTTGGGCTCGGTGATCTCAATATCCTTCCCAGAGCTAGCACTCTCCTTCGACGCCGACCTGGCCTCCTCCTCCTTCGCAGCCACGACATCGCCAGCAAGACTATGCGTCTCGTAATCCTCCACCTCCTCCTGCAACACCAAGTTGAGGATCACGCTCAGCATCGCCGTCACAGCGAAACCCGTCTCCATGACCAAGATAATCGCATTGAAGAAACCCGTCAACGCCTTGTTGTTCCCCGTATACGTGAATACGTAGTCGAACCACGTCGGCACCAGCGCCGCGCCGAGACCCAGACTCAGCGCCGCGGTGAGTATGAAGCGGTTGCGGCGCGTGAAGTTGATGGAGCTGATGATCTTGATGCCTGAGACGGCGACGCTGGAGAACAGGAACGTGGTCATGCCGCCGAGCACAGACGACGGGATGGCGACCAGCGCCGCCGCGAACTTGGAGAAGATGCCCATGATGATCAGGAAGAAGCAGCACGCGTAGCCCGCCTTGCGGTTCGCGCAGCGCGTCAGCGCGACGACGCCGTTGTTTTGCGCAAACGTGGACATGGGCGTGATGGTGCAGAGGCCGGCGAGCATGCCGTTGATGCCGTCGGCCAGGACGCCGCCCTGGATGCGGGAGTCGAAGAGCTTGCCCTCGACCTGGAGGCGCGAGACTTCGGCCGAGGCGGTGACGTCGCCGATGCACTCCATCATGAGGACCAAGTACACCGCGAGAGTCGGAAGCACGATGGGCCCATACAGCGACAGGGGGAACGTCTTGGTCCAGATGAAGCTGGCGGCTGGCGCGGCGTCGATGCTACTCCTGTCGAAGTAGCCGCAGGCGGCGGCGACGATGCAGCCCACGAGGAGACCCCAGACGACGGCGGTGGACTTCATGATCGGGGAGCCGAATCGCTCGCATAGGATGATGGTGAGGAAGACGAGGAAGCCGAGGCCGATGAACTCTGCGCTTCCCCATGGGAGTGGGTGAGGTGCTGAGTTGGATGGGCACAGCATGAATGGTCCGCTGGTGGGATGACTAGCGCAGGTTCCACTTCCGCCGGCCCAGTTCATGAGCGCGGACTCGACCAGCTTGACACCGATGAGCATGACGGTGGGGCCGGTGACGAGGGGCGGGAAGAGCTTCTTGAGGGCCTTGGGCGGCAGGAAGGACAGGACGATCTCGAGAAGGGCGCAGAGCGAGGACGTGCCGAGGATTGCACCGTAGCCTTGCGGGCAGGGCAGCTTGGTGCCATCCGCCGCCACGGGACAATAGCCTGTGGCGTACATCTGGGCGAGGCCGCCTAGGGCGACGGGAATGATCGCGAAGGAGGTACCGACGACGCTGAGGAGGCCGGTGCCGAGGAAGTAGGGGGTCTTGTAGATGTGGAAGCGGGTGATCTGGATGGCGGATAGGATGCCGCAGACGATCAGAGATGTCGAGACGAGGTATTCTGACGTTGCGGCGTCGAGGTTGGCGCCTGCTGAGCCGGCTATGATAATTGGAGGAGTCATACTGGAAACATGAGCGAAATGGGCGAGGTTCAGAAGCCGAAGTAACTTACACTCCTGCCAACATGGCAAGGGCATGCTGTAAACCGAGGAGAAGACCCAGGAAGACGGGCATCTTGTCATCGAGGCCGAAGAAGGGCGCCGCCTTGCGCGTCTTCTTGACGAAGGGGATATTGGGCTTGAAGAGGAAGGCATAGTCGTAGTCGCCAATGAGGCCGTCCCTGTGGTTCGTCAGTCTCGGCGCATAGGTATGTAGCTATGAACCACGGCATCTGGCGAGGCTCACCTGGTTGTGAAGGCCTTCAGGACGCTCTTCGCCCTGTCGCCAATGCTCCTCTTCGGCGTGAGGACGGGGCCAATGCTGCTCGGGGCATCATCGGGGCCATCGACAGTCTCTATCCTGCCTGACATGATGTCTGAATTGGGTCTGCCTCCCTGCAGGGATGAGTGTGTATGTTCTGTATGCTGGAAAGGTCAAAGTACAAATAGAAGTACACAGTATGTATATACAGCTAGGGACACAGGCTGAGGAGATGCATGTCGGGAGGAAGGAGCAAGTTCATATATATTCAATCCGGCAGCATGGTCATGGTGGTCAAGGTGATGGTGGTCATAGTCATCAGCATCGTCGATTGTGAAGTCTGGTCGTGTTCCCTATCGATGCGATGATAAGAGCCGCGAGTGTGTTGATAAGGGATGAAGAGCAGTGGCATTGGCAGTACTGTATGTAACAGTAATCTCGATGAGTGCCCCAGCGCGAGGCTGGCCGAGGCTGCGCAAGGCGCACAAGGCTAGCAGATGGCCATCACCAATTCCCACTACAAAAAAGTTGGCAGGGGGGTGCGACACCCACGAGATAAGATAAGCACCAGCACCCATGGGGACTGGCGCCGATCAGCTTTTTTTTGCCCTTCTGAACTGTCGACACATGTGCGGCCGCTGTGATTGGCCTGAATGGCCGAGACACCGGCTACCAAGTGATAGGCGCCCCACGTATCTATCGTCGCCACGAGCCACTAGGCCTGATCTAACCTAGCGTGTTCCTCTGTCCTGTCGGTGCTCGTCGCTGCTCGCCTCTTGCCGGAGTTCAGCGGACGGCCTCGGCAGAAGGGTGGCAGAACCCCCTCGCCAGCAGCACAATGTGGTTGAGTGCGACTGCCTAAAAGTGAAAGTGTGGGGTCCCGCTCCCCTGATCTTCCTGTTCCTGGCGCCATCCGCACATCTTCGCCCATCCCCGATCATAGGGAGATGTCAATCTGATATCAAATGATGACGCGCCAGCTTGAACCCCAAAACAAAAACATACTGTATGTACATACTGTACCGGATCCTCCTATTCTGATGAAGTTTGGGACACCACTTATTTGATACCGTAGATTTGCAGTTTGCAGATAGGAAATCCGAAAAGGGAATTTCGAAAGTTCGGCACAGAACTACGGCCCTGGCCGTCGTGTTGGTATCAACTTTGGCCTCGGAAATGAACATGACCGCAATCTCCCAAGGAGGAATTGTTGGAAGAGGCTTTCTTTTGTGGTCGTCGTCTGATCTCATTTCCATGAGATACGGCATTGTTTGGAATCCAATCTCCTGGGCCAGCCCTCCTCTCGAAGGCACAAAACTCGGAGCCGCATGATGTCGAGGGAAAAAAATGAGCAAAAACACCCCTCCCCTCCCCCCAATGTATCTCGAGAACAAGGACAAAACACCATCCTACGATCCTCCCTCCCTCCCTTTCATCAGCTTCCCTCGCGACCAGCCCCTACGCTTCATATGCCGGCAATCCTCCAGCAACTCTATCGACCACCTTACTTCTCGCATTCTGCAGCCTCTCTCTTGCCTCCCTCAATCTCCTTGACGCATCTTCCGCCTCTGCTCTCAGCGCCCTAAGCCTCTGTTCAGCCTTCTTCTTCTCCCCCCTCAATATCCCACTATTCTGCACAACCTGCGCCGCGCTCTCCTGAATAAGGCGATGGAAAGCCATGTCCGTAAAACATTATCGAACAACATGTCGCTCATATAATATCCCTCCGCAATCTTCATCGGTCCCAAACCGCCCATATGCACGCTTAGATTCCGCGCCCGCTGCATCAGCAGCTGCAGTTGATTGACATTGGCCTGTGCCCTCGCCAGCGCCGAATGCTCCGCCATGTCTGCGAAAGAGCCGCCAAAACCCCAGGTATCTGCTTGGTTCGCGCTCTCAGCATCCGCCATGGCATCGAGCAAAGCAGCCATGACTCACTCTGCCTGCCCGAGGACCTGCAGCGCCTGTTGCTCACAACTGAGCCGTTGCTGGGCGCCGCTGAGCTTCTCTTGCGCCTCAACCACCGCTTGTTCAGCGGCGTCTTCCTCGGGAAAGGCTCGCGTCGGACACCGGAATGCCCACGTGTATAACCGGTCCAGCGACTCCAGCGTGGCTCTACGTCGCAAATCCGCGCTCTGAAGCTCTTCATGCGTTCTGCTGCGCCTCTTTCAACGACACTGGGAGGGATTGCAGACATTGGGTGGGCTGGAAATGTTGCACGGCGTCAAAGTACTCGGGTTCCTTCCTCCCTCTTGGCTTTCTCCTCGAAAGCCTCCTTATTGCCAGATATGTTGTTGGCAAGCCGTCGCATTGTGGAATCCCTGTATTTTTCGTGCTCTTGTTGCTCCATGTTGCGCTTGGAGTCGAGCATCTTCACCGTTGAATCTGTCGCGTGAGAGTCGCGATATAGGCGTTGTGTTGTTCGAGGGCTTCGGCCGCATAGTCGGTTTCTGCGAGTTTCTTGAGGATGACATTTTTCTCGGTCGCGGCATAGGATATTTTGTCTTGCAATGGAAGAGGGGCTTCTGTCGCCATGATGAGGGGCCGGAGAGGGATGAGACAAAGAATTGCTGCTCAAGGACTCGACGGAATGGGTAGTGTGGTTGAGACAAAAGACAAGACAGTGCAAGAGGGCATCTAGAATTCGAATATGAAATGACTTACGAGGTGAGTCGTCAAGATATAGTTTCAAGAGTAAGATGTAAGGTGAAAGCTCAAATCTGTATGAAGCAAGGCTGAGCACCTTCGCCTGAATTGCGATGACGTAGTGCGACGAGGGACATCAACCAATGCAGAATAAGCGATAAAATGTCCCGCAAATACTTTAATCCGACAACCTATGAGCGACAAATCATCCACATGAGGTTTCCATGCAGAGTTCACCAACGACGAATCAATAAGGCCAACAGAGAGAAGTACATAGAGGAGCTGCAAACCCCGTCAAGCTCCAGAGCATGACGTACCTCGATGTATCTTGATGGAGCTGGCTGAGATCGGACCCCGCATACTATATACTATTGCTGCCTTCAAAGATAATCTGGCTATGGTGTACTGAGCAAACTGACGATGGAGGAGCACAGGCATCTCCGCCCTGCTCACAGCTTCTCGATGCGAGAAGTCTCGCTCCTTGCAATCTTCTCCAATGTTCATTGCTGTTCATCAGCAATTCATAAAATGTCATCTTCGACTTCCCCATCTCGAGTGGGCGGTGGATGCAAGAGTGGGCTGTTGTCGTGTGCCAGGCTTATAGACCTTTCAAGTGCGAGGTCTTTCGGCCGAGAGCCAGCAACGGCGTTTATGAGGACGCCGAGTCCGACGCGTGAATATCCTTGCCCACGGTGAATACATGCAGCCATATGTCTCCCGAAAAAGACAACTGCTGTTCCAGTGAGCGTTTTGACAAGAGGACCATGCGAAGAAGTTGCATTGCACGCATCCACACATCCACGCATCCATGCATCCATGCATCCATGCAGGTGTACAGTATGCGACACCCCTGTGATGGGTGACTCGTTATTTGTCTTTGCGGTCCGATTCGTGGGGTTGATGAGGACGAGCCCACAAGTCACATTGCCTATCCTTACTCGATATTATTCTCTTTCTATGTGCGTTGTTTAAAGGATGAGTCGCAGATTGGCTCAAAGGTGGCCTGGGCGAGGTTTTGGGATTGCAATACGTCGCAAGCCCATCCGCAGTCCATGAACTATTTACATTATTGCACTCGAGGGAAAGTATGTATACATAGTTGTCGATGAGGCCCAGCAAGTGCTAGGCTATTGCTTGAAGCGCCGTTTCGGGGGAGGACTGGAGAGACCCGGCTTCTGGTGCAGATTGCGAAGTGCAACGTGCATAACGGCACAAAATCCTCATTGAATTGTGATACGACTTTCGCATCTGCAAACGATGGGCTGTCATTGAAAAATGCATTAGTATACAGCTTTATCTCCCATTATTCACACATCTTTCACTTATAGCGAATTCTTGATCAATTCCACCAGATTGTGGAGACAGTGGGGATATGTTTGTCATATTCTTTTTATCTCGAAAACTTCAATGATGTCACAAGCCAAGAATCACGAGTTTTCTAGAAGATCTCGATCGATGTGTATCAAAATGATCTCCACAAAGATTAAGCGTATCCCACTTTTCGGGACAGCGAGCTGGTTCCACTTTAATACATGAGGCATTTTCGATTATTATCGAGCAGAGTTTGACAGTCCTCGGTAGGTATCCACATTTTCCTGATAAAAGGACAAACGGATGCTTGCTTAGAATAAAAGGGGTATGCCTTCGTTTTCGTGGGAATTTGAAGGCAGTCAGTCGTACAAAATGACGAGAACATCATCAGGACCATGAGAGAGAATCTCGAGGGAAACGCAAGCAATTCGACTTCGGAAAGGAAGTTTCTTCAGTACAAACATTACAAATTGTAACTTACCAGAAGACGGAGTCGCAGAGTTTGAGGTATTTCCAGGACATAATCTTCAGCCTTGTCGATACGCATGACACGAAATGGACAGATAACCCGATCTTGACCGTGCCCACACCGGTTCTGTCCGCAAAAAAGAGGGTCTTCTGACGATCAAGACTCCAAAGGAGTAGAAATGTCCACAATAGGAGACTTCACTATTGTAGCGCAACCTTAATTGTACAGCTTTGTGGGGATTCCCATATTATTGTCGATGGAAATGCGCAGATTACGCAGGGAAAGTTATGAAAACTCGGCTCCGGCAGGGCATTGGTGATCCGTGCCGGCTGCCGAGCCCCAAATAGGGAATGGCGGCACTTATGTAACGACGACCATAGGTCGGTCGGTATTCGTGACAGTATCTAACAGATATTTGTGAAAAACAAGTCAGCAAAAGTGAAAGGGCAGTCAGTCTCATCAGTGAACCTCCAACTCCACCAGACTTAGGGCTTCACCTTAAATCCTGACAAAGCTGGCCATTTGATCGATAAAGGCTGGATGGGTCCAATTGCCAACAGGCATGAGCTGCTCCTGCATTACGTCAGGGTTCGAAATGTCAACCGATGGCAGCGATGGCAGCGATTGATTGTTAAGCTGCTGCTTAGATACAGAGACGGATTTGCGCGTGTGCAGCTGTCACCCATATTGCACAGTAGTACGTACTGTAGCAGTAGTACTTGGGCTCTGCGAACTGTATAGGTAGGTATCAATGCGCCATACTCCTCAAGCTCGATATAGACCAAACGGACAAGGTCCTTTTGCTTGATTGATCAGGAAGATCTTCTCAGCCAGGGCATCTGACATGATCGGCCTATAAAAATGCCTGTCAGGAAAACAGAGTGGGAACGGAGTTAACTAGCTTAAGCGGTGAATTCTTCGAATACTGTCATCCTGCCAGGCTTCTACTTCTAAGACTATCAGACGTCTAGGTGTCGCATGTGTCGCATGCGGACCATCCGTCCATTAGCCAGCCCTCCAGGTAAGTCCTGGAGACTTTCTCTATACCATAACGAGTAAAAAGAGGTTATGGGCTAAGTATGCGCCTTCTTATCATCATACATTCAGCCAACAATGACGATGAAATCAACATCCGGGACCTGCAAACGATGTCTCTGGATTGATAGCTGCCAGCCAGCCACCTGTCGATGTGGCTTAACTGGGGGTAAAGAGCTCAAATCGGACACTGACAGTAGTCAGTCATGGTCAGATGGATATACATTTCTTTCTGCATTCATCAAATCCTTCAACCCATTTGTGAACTTTTCTTGCTACTAACACTCGAATAGTGTCGTCATAGATATGGCAAAACATCGGCAAAGTCTAAGATCATGGGTTTTGTGATCGTCGCGTGGGCTAGTCCCCTACCAGCTACATGAAGAACCCTCACTCGATCTAGACTGTACTTCGCATTTACTCGCCAGCTCATTGAGGTCTCGTTAAGCATGGTATTCTTAGTGTGATTCATCATTATTCGCTCCTTCATGCAGTTTAGTAGTAAACAGACTGCACATGACAGAAGGTTGATGTTCGGAGCTAAGTAAGCAAGACTCGGCAACGGCGTAATGCCGCGTGGGAATAGGGGATAAGCAAGTGCTATGAAGGGCTGATTGATTACACGTATCTCAATAGCCAATTGAGGGTTCCGAGATCGTCTCTTCGAGGCACCCTAAAACCCTCAATATACGTGATTTTGAAGACTGGTCTCGCTGAGCTCTGTCATCCCTTGGAATATTACTCTTTGGACCCTCCACTCTCATATTTGGGTCTCCAAGAAGAGAGAAGGGCCACAACTATGTACCCTGAGCTACTTCTAATCCCACAAACTGGTGATCTGACAATGTCAAACTACAACCCCCGAACTGATGGTATTTCTAATCAGCTTATATATACATATCCCTTCGTTCTCACCACCCATTCCCTGTCGCAATCTCTCCCTGTCTCGTTATTAACTCGCTGCATGTTCCATTCTCTCAAACCTGCCCTGCCATCATTGCAAGTTCCGTATTCTCCTCGTGCACGGCACTCAACGTCCGTTTTGCGGTTCTCACGGCACCTAAATACCCTCCATCGCGCCTGGTGTGTCCTAGCAGTCTCTCACCATCGCACATTATTTCTGCATAATTTTGACAACGGCATTTCAGTCCCGACATTGGACGGGTATCATTGCAAGGTCTAATATTTGCATCAAGACGTCCAGGCCCGTCTGCGGAGAATACACGGAATATTCCAACGACGTCAGCAGCATTGGCACATATCCTCCAGGTGTTGCTGGTACCAACGACGTTTGCATCTACCTAACCTATTCCCTCTGGACTCCACTCCGCGGCACTATTTCCCGATCTGCATTCCACAATCAAATTTCGAGCTCGCTGATATTAATATACTACTCTGGCACATCCCTCCTGCGAATAATTCTCCAAATTCTGCAAACATCCCAAAATTTCTGAAACTTCAGTCTTGAAGTCGGAAAAAGAGGAAGATTTGGACAACTTTGGGAAACCGACAAGGAACCTTCGGGACTAGAAACTGTCCGAGCCTTGCGCCAAGACCACATCGATCGGTCTTAAACCAGCCTCCGAGCCACGCCCCTGCCTGCCCAGACGTCCTGAACGGGGACGGGTGCACTACATCACTACTCTGCGAGCGATTCTTACCATCACCAACGGGGAGGTTTTAATTGTGGGCTTGGATACGGCGAAGTGCTGACGCGAGCGATTATTAACAACACAACGACCGAGATATATGCTCTTGGGACCGGAAGTACTTTTTGGAGTCGAGAATTTCTCCATTTCTCAAGTCATATTATTTACGATAATTATTTTTGATACTTTTTAGAAGTCAGAATTAAAGAGGTGGGAATAGAGACACTCAACGATCGCTGCATTCTCATTTTATCACTTTACTACGACGGATTTTTTTTATCACCTCCACCACCATCACCACAGATTGGCTCCCTACCGCCTACGATGACGATACCTAATGCCCTCCCCTCTCCTCCTTCGACGGATGGCGACGTAAAACCAAAGCGAATTTCAAAAGTCACATCAGCGAAGCAATGTCACCGAAATCTCAAGCGCGCAAGCTCAGCACGTACGACACCAGACACAGGACTAATAATTGATGGGAGACACAAGAGAGTATGGAAGGCCTGTGAGAGGTGTCGCATGAAGAAGACAAAGTGCGATGGCGAGAGTCCGTGCAAGCGGTGTAAAGACGACGGATTGGTATGTACAGCGGGGAGTAGAAAGAAGGCCGAATTCAAACAACTACCTCGCGGGTCAGTTATCTCCCAAAATTTCTCAGACCAGCCTCGAGTCAATTCGTCAGCTTTTGCTAACATTGTACAGATACGCAGAAGTCTTGGAAAACACACAGTACGCATTGATAGCCACCGTCCAAAAACTCTACACTATGGTGCGCAACAACGAGCCCTGGACCCTCGGTGAACCCCAACTCAACGACCGCGGTCTTCCCGTCATCCACAACATTGCTGAGAAACTCGGCTGCATACGCCCTTCGCCCGATCTCCCCTATGCCTTCCCCGAAGACCCGCAAGAGTTCGCCGACCTACAGAACCGCCTTAAGACGGAAGAAGACGAGGAGAATAACAACAATAATAACAAGCAACCCCACGAGTCGCCCACACGGCCGAGGAGGGAACGAGCGAGTAGCTCAGAAAGCGATCATTCAGACATCAGCCACGACTACAAGAATCTCCTATATCCGCAAGCACCCACGCTCACGCTGCCGCTCAACCAGGTCCCGGATTTCTGCCGGCAATCGCTGGTCTCGGAGTCGCAGTTCGGAGACGACAGTTTCTACGGCGACGACTTCAAGGCGACGCCGACGTTCGACGACCCGCCGCTGGACTTCAACCTCAAGGACCTGTCGCCGGTCTACACGGACTTCCCGGCCACAACGGCGAATCTCGATTTCGGGCCCGACGGCTGGGTCGCGAGCCCCGACGAGCTGATGACGAATGGCGGGCTGGACATGGCGAGTCTGCAGCTCAGGCAGGCGCAGGCGATGCAGATGCAGGCGGCGCTGGCGGCGAGCCAGGGCGGCGCGATGGGGATGGGGATGAGCGATGGGACAATCCGGCCGAATCTGCTGGATTGTAGGAATCGCGGGAGCGCGCGGTTTGATCTTGCGGATCAGATGGGGGGGTTTATGTTTACGGAGTTTGCGGGGAGGGTCTGAGGTCGTCTCCCAGGCTTGGGAGTTGAGCGGAGCAATGGCTGCTGAGAGAATGGCAATGGGAAGATGAGAGGCGAGAGGAGGAAACTGTATATATATCACCGCCTACCATTTGCAGGGCGCAATAATGATCAGGCAGGCATAAGACGCGTTAGGCGCTGGGGCGTTCAAGAAGGGGAATTCTTCATGTCATATCATATTAGGTCCAGGAATCAGACGAGAAGGCTCAAACCGAAGCCAGACGAATAATCACAAATACCACTTACTTCCTTTCTTCCCCTCCCTTCTCCCAGACAGATGTTTTTTGGGCGGAGCTTGTTTTTCGGGCTCTGCCAGCAAAAGCCGAGCTCGATTCATGAATCCCTTGACACTTCTCCAAGATCTCCTCCTGCAGTCTGCTAGACTGCCCAGGGCGTCTTGGCCTTCGGAGGGTGTGCAGAAAGTGAGCCGATATTCATGTGGGGTGCATAAGTATGTGCATACGGGGCACTTTTTATCTTCACTCGGTATGTATATCTTGGCATAAAGCTGCATGCATATACATATATACTACTGTACTTCGTATGTATACCGAGTAGAGTACATACATAAACGCGTATCCGTATGCACAGTGCAGAATCGGAAATACATAGGTACTGCTTATAAACATGTTGACATGGCAATTGCATAAGTCCAACATCGGCGACCACTCTACCTGGATTGCCCGACGCTCGTCGAGGCTCGCCGAGGCTCATCGGCGACTGCGATGCAATTCTTGAACAGCAACAACGGCAGGCAGCAATAACAACTGGAACCATGGTTCAATGAAGCCTTTCGAGGGTACACTGTAATATACACGAGATTATGATTGTGATACGTCGTGATGCTGATTCGGCTCTCTATACTCGCTCCGAAATAATGCTGACTCGTTTCTTGACTCTCCGCTAAAAAAAAGACTCCGTACATGGAACAAATAGGTACATACCCCCACGGAGCACATAAGCATCACTGGGAGATGCGCCCCGTTTTCATGACTTCATGCACGGACAACAGTCTCCCTCTGCGTTTGTCAGCGCTCGGCATAACGCGCATACTCCGTAAGCAATTGTTCACATCCAGACTTTGTGTTGGCTTCGGCAGATGATTTATTGGGCGCTTGGGAAATGTGCTTCGTGATGATGGCTTGCCCCTTTGATATCTTTTCTGCAGATGTGTAAGCCATGGTGTCATGGAGAAGGGAGTTTTCAACAAAGAGGAATGTATATGCTGACAATTGTTTGTGTCCACAACAGTAGTGATTGGTATGCAGATTTCACGCGAAGTGTAGCCTCTATGACGTAGTTCCTCACGAAGAAATTATGGCGCCCGTCAGCGAGTTGAATTGAGCCGCGAGCGAAGCCGAGGCATCGTATGACTACATTAATTAAGATTTATTCTTTATTAATATTCATTTTAGCGGGGTTGCATAGCTCCCTACAAGGGATGCCCAGGTCACGTTGAACTGCTGTCAAGCTTTGAGGCGGCGCGGAGTTACTGAGCGATGAAGCGCCGCTTGGCATTTGTTCCGCTCCGCCCTCCGCGGTCCGCCCTCCGCCCCGCCAATTGATAACCTCAATCTCCCGCTCGATAACAAAAATTGCCAGCAGCCTCACGTTCACCACCGTCACAATGGCCGCCGCCAGCACAGGAGGTACAGGAGGGACCGTCAGCACCACGGCTGCATCCCTCTTGAACCTCGATGCCCTCTTCAACAACCCTCTCTTCGCAGGCGGCATCGGCCTCGCCGGCCTAGGCGCCGCCGCCGCCGCCCTCCGCAAGGGCTCCATCCGCGCCGGCTCCCTGCTGAAAAGACGTCTCCTCGTGAACCTCGAGATCTCCAAGAACGACGAGTCCTACCAATGGATGCTGGCGTGGCTGTCGCTGCATCGACCGCAGACGGGACTGCTGACTTCGAGTCTCACGCGGATCCACGACCTGTCGATGCGGACGGCGAGCAAGACCGCGCCGAACGGGAGTAGCCAGACCACGTTCCTGCTGCAGCCGGGGTATGGGCGACATATCATCAAGTTCAAGAATGCGTACATCAGCGTGAGCCGCGAGAGGCAGCAGAGTGCGAATATGGCGACCGGAGAGCCGTTTGAGACGGTGACATTGACGACGCTGTATGCGTACCGGAATGTTTTCGAGGATATATTTAGCGAGGCGTATGCGCTGGCGAAGGAGGCGCAGGAGGGGAAGACGATCATGTACAGTGCGATGGGGATGGGATGGCAGCAATTTGGCGATCCGAAACGGAAGAGGCCGCTGAGCAGTGTAATTCTGGATAAGGGGATTAAGGAGAGGGTTGTGGAGGATGTGAAGGATTTTTTGGGCAGCCAGAAATGGTATGTTGAGAGAGGGATTCCGTATCGACGCGGATATCTGCTGTATGGCCCGCCGGGAAGCGGGAAGAGCTCCTTTATTCAGGCATTGGCCGGGGAATTGGATTTCGGGGTTGCGATTATCAATCTCAGTGAGAGAGGGATGACGGATGATAAGCTGATACATCTCCTCACGAAACTTCCACAGCGCACGATCCTGCTGCTGGAAGATGCAGATGCCGCATTCGTCAACCGCAGGCAAGTCGATGCAGATGGTTATGGCGGCGGCACGGTCACTTTCTCAGGCCTACTGAATGCTCTCGACGGCGTAGCTGCCGGCGAAGAGCGCATCTCCTTCCTCACCACGAACCACATTGACCGTTTGGACGAGGCATTGATCCGCCCAGGGCGCGTGGATATGACCGTCCATATCGGTGAAGCAACACGCTATCAGGCAGCAGAGATGTGGGATAGATTCTACGGCGACATCGACAAAAATGGGGAAGGAAGAGAGCAGTTCTTAGAGCGACTGCATCACCTGGGGTTGATTGCGAATGAGCAGGGAGTCACGCATGGCATCAAGCTGCGGACGAGCACGGCGAGCATTCAGGGACTGTTCTTGTTCAATAAGGATAACATGGATGGAGCGATTGAGCAGGCTGAAGGGCTCATACCGAGAATTTACGAGCTGGAACCCACGATACCTCATCATTGAGGACGATCCTGCGTCAGCGCCGGCTCAAGGCTTGGATCAGCTTAATAACTGTCAGACCAGAATCATCTGCAGTGACTGAGGCTCGAGAAATGCTCGCCTGGTCATGCTCACGACAATGCACAATGCCAGCACTCAGGATACCCTTGTATGACTATAATGACTAAAATGTACATTATGTATTAAAATCTCTGTACTATATAAATCGAAGTTCAGATACTGGCGTTCTGAAACTAAAAATGGCGCACTCAGACTCTCAGTCACTGTCCAGCGTGCATGTACCCTTAAGCACTACAGAACCTCAACCGATTCTCAGCTTCTGAAACAAAAAAGGAGATCATATTGTGATATTCAAACGCTGAAAACTATTATTGCACCATCTGACCTATAAATCACCAAACCTTGTCCAACTCATACCCTGGGATCTCCAGATGATCTAGCCATGAGATGATTGATTTGCACTGATTTCCCGTCTTCATATACACAATCCGATCAATAATCGGCTGATCATGCACATCGCCCGGCGTAATCAGTACTTTTGTATTATCATGCACTTTCTAAACATCTTGTCAGTCATCATCCTCTTCCGCCTCCCCTTTCCTCAACACAAACAGAAAAAAGAAACTCACCTGAAACTTCGCACCCAGCGACTCAATATCATGACAAAACAGCTCATCGCTGCCCCCCCGTAAACAGCACCTGCTTCACCGGCAGCCCCTCCCACCATTCCGGGTCCGCATCCAGCGGGTTATTATACGCGTCTCGCTGCGCCGCGCCCATGAACGCTTCGCTCCACTTCTGCAGGCTCCTGCGGCAAATGTAGTCTTTCTGCTCATTCGCGATCATGCTCGGCGAGTTGCTGTCGAACGTGACCCACGGACTCATCAACAACGCCGCCTTGAAGATTTCTCCGGGCGGCAGGCGCAGGACGGGCACGGAGGGGTGCGGGTGCAGGCTGTGCGAGAGGAGCGCGAGGGCCAGGTTGCCGCCCGCGGAGTCGCCGCCGATGGTTATTGCGGAGGGGGCGATGAGCTCGGTGGTGATGAGGTGGTTGACCAGTGTGCTGGCCTGGATGAGTTGGGAGGGGTATTGTCGCTCTGGCGCGAGGGTGTAGGCGAGGACGCAGATGGCGACTTTGTAGGAGAGCTTCTTGATGAGGTCGGAGTAGAGGAAGCGGATGTGGCCGTCGGTGCAGGCTAGGACGTAGCCGCCGCCGTGGAGCCAGACGACGACGTTCTTTTTTGTCTTTTCGTTGTAGTTGAGCCAGTATGCCTGGGTGTTGTTGGGGAGCTTGATGCTGCGCTGCTTTAGGCGTTTCCGGACTGTGACCATCTTATACGAGCTTTTTGTTGAGGGATGCACAAATCTGCGTATTCTCTAAGCAGTGATACGAAATATTCTGAAGAGAGATCCATACTGGACTTCTTTGATTGTGATCCCGACCATAAAGTCGTTGAGCACCTCGTAGAGCACATGTTTGATATATCCCTTCTTATCGCCCTTATATTTGTTTTTAAACGGTACAACTGTGACCGTTTTCGACGCTTTCACGACTATACATATGATGTGAATAGTCCATGAAGTCTAACAAGTGCCAAACTTACCTGCTTTTCCCGTATATCCGATCAGGTGGATGAGCTCGGAGACGGCGAGCGAGTGGGATTGAGGCATAATGCAAATACACTCAAAAACAGTCCCAAGTAAATAAGGATTTTGATAAACATAACAGACTACAGATCCCACGAGTATATGAAGGCAATGAACGTCTCACGGACCTACCCTTCCCTTATCAGCACGGATCCAACGGATTCATATATGCTTCTTTCTCCAAACGCGATGCAGCGCAAGCTTCCCGCAACTCTTGAAACATAGTGGCGTTGTCAGATGAATCTCTCCAAAGATTGCTTCAGTCGATGGATTGAAGCATGTGCAAGCACTTTTCGGCATCTCGAATGTGAAGCTGAGAGATTATGTGGTGTTGTTGGAGTCTGCACGTGTTTTCCCCCGCATAGCTTCCCCAGATATTCCTCGGTTGTCGATACCCCACCATCATTATCACCCACCCCTGAGATCGCCCTCTGAAGGCTTTGATAGTTGTTGATCGAAAGCTTTGTGCGTCCTTGGGCAATCTTTGAAGATTTACAAGGTAAGAAATGGCGAATAATAAGTTTTTGCTCATATTAATATTGCTTCGATGAGAAATCAAGACGCCTACTACCTAATTTAGGAATTTCAAGCCATAGATCTAGAGCTCTTGAATCGAATCTACCAGTCCACCTCCTCTTCAGTCTGAAAAGCACTGTGGGCCAGTTTCCTAATCCATACCAAAAAACTTCGTAATTTCTCACCTGCCGATCCTGGGCTTTCCAGACATCTTCTGGTCCTCCTCGACATCAAATGGTCTCCCTTTGGCTTCTGCAAGTCCGGCAATCAAGTCCAGAATCTCTTCCCCATTTTCGGATAATTTGATGTCATTTGCTGGGACCATCAAGCCTTCCTCCCCAGTCTTCAAGCGTTGCTTAAATGCTGCCAAAGTCTGCTGAAGAAGCCTTATTGTGCGTTCAAAATATACTACCAAGTCATGAAATAAAAGCTGCCAGAATACTAGAAGCTCTCAAAGTCTGAGTAATCAAGAGTCTTGTTATCCCGACTAGAATCGCTGATTATCAGTACATCGATATCCGTCTATCTTGCCCAATTTATATTATAACCCAACACCCAACTAAACGCGTGGTATCATGCTCTCATATTCCAGTCTTCTCACTGGTTTCCTGCTCCTCTACCAGCTCCACGGCCTGCACCACCCATCATATTCCTCGCCCTATCATCGTTAGCTTTCCTGGCCATTACAAATCAACTCGAAGCAAAGGAAACACTTACATCTCAGCAATACTGGGATCCTGCATCAAGCTCGCCAAATCGGGCATTCCACCACCTGCAGCGCCCGCTCCACCACCATCACCACCTCCGCCGAAGCGGCTTGCCATATCCCTCAACTGTGGGTTGCTCATCAGATTATTCATCATGTCTGGGTTGCTCATCAGATTCTGAGCCATAGATGCAAACATCGGATTGCTCATGATGCTGCTCAAATCCGGCATTCCACCACCGCCACCTGCGCCGCCACCAAACATGCCTGCCAACGAGCCCAAATCCGGCATGCCGCCAGCGCCAGCGCCGCCAACGTTGCGTGCGGACGGCAGCTCATCGTCGGACTGACCTTCGACGGCGGAGAGCTCCTCATATCGTCTCTTCGCCGTCTCGTAACCGCGCCTCATAGCCTCAGACCCGCCATTGCCTTCGTGCTGAATACCGAGCTGGTACGCCTCCATGCTGCCCTTCGCATCGCCGAGCGCGAAGCGTGCGAGTCCGAGTCTCGACCATGCCTTGGTATACTTTGGATCCACGGCGACGGCGGCCTCCGCGTCTGCCTTGGCTGACTCGTGGTCCTTGGATGCGGAGTATGCGGCTGCGCGGTTCGAGAGGAAGATCGGGTTCCCTGGAACAAGCGCGAGCGCCTTGGTGTAGAAGTCGATAGCGGTCGGATAATCCTTGACAGCCATGGCGGAGTTACCTCTGCTCTTCAATGTCTCCGCCTCCTTCTTCTGTTCCTCTGTTGGTGCAGAAGAGGTCGGGACGGGCTTCTGAGCAGCTGCTGCGCTACTGGCGGTGGCCTTTGATTTGAGGTTCTCGTAGACGGTGTAGATTTGGAGGAGGTTCTGGGAATCGGAGGAGGAGGTAGTGGGCTCGACTTTGAAGGACTCCGATATGCAGTTTGTGGCGATCTCGATAGACTCGGCGTCGTCTGCGGCCAAGGTGCCATCTTTAAGAGAGGTATTGAGGAAGTCGATGATGGAGAGAGCAAGACGTTGCTTGGTTGTTTGGGTCGCCTGGAAGAGTGTTAGACATAGGCTCATGAGATTATTGCGCAAGATTGTCTAGACATACCATATTTGCGGCGGGAGTGCGGAATTATGGATTTGGGATATAAATTAATGTGGTGGAGGGACGATGTTTGGGGACGTGGCAGCGATATTGTACTTTGGGTTTTGGCGGGGTGTTGGCAGACTACTACTGTATGATGGCTCGAAGCCTTGCGATAATTCACTCCACTCTAAGCGATTACCAACGAAACAGATAGAAACTTTATTAAACCACTCTACTTTTCCATACCATGTATGAACTGAAGATACCATTGTACAATTAGAATAACTAAAACGTAAATTATATATCGAAGTCTTTATACTGTGACAGTCGAAACTCGGATATCCACGCTCTGAAACGAGCAGTCGGTCACTGTCGAGGGAATACATGGACCTGAGCACTGAGCAATTGCCAAAAACTGTTAATTCCTTACAGCCATGACAACAGACAGCTCTGGCGTTCATAAGGTTCATTTATTCGGAATCTATAGGATGAGCTATGCTCTCCATTTCAAGGTTAGACTTACTCCTCGCCACCAACGCCAACGCTGCCAGCTATAGCTATTTAAAAAGCCTCATATCAAAAAGCAGAAATAACTATTTTTTCTTGTTCATTGAGATATATAACTCTAGCTTTAGCTCTTCGCAGCTCCAGCTTTTATCAAGAGGATATCGCCATCCTCCACAACGTAATCCTTGCCCTTCGTCATGATCTTTCCCTTTGCCTTGACCTCTGCTTCGTCGCCGAGCTCCTTGAGTGTCTCAAAGTTGTAGACGATAGCTTGGATGAACGTCTTCTCAAAGTCACCATGGATGACACCGGCGGCTTGAGGCGCCTTCGTACCTTTTCGGATAGTCCATTGGCGAACCTCATCCGTTCCGGTGGTGAAGAAGCTGCCAAGGTTGAGAACCTTGCGCATAGTTGTGACGATCTTTGGGAGGGCGGAGTCGACACCAAGAGACTTCAACTCGGCCTGAACCTCCTCCTCAGTCTCGAAACGAGTAAGACGTTCCTCGAGGCAGACAGACAGAGGGAGAATTGGATCGCCAGCGGCATGCTCCTTGCACCACTCGGCAATCTTTCCGAGATGCTTGTTCTTCTTGCGAATGTAGTCCTTCTCGCTGAGGTTGACCAAATATACGACTGGCTTGGCAGTGAGGAGGAACAGAGGGTTGATATGCTCGACCTAATATAATATGTCAGTACTATACCAGAAATGCGACATTATATAGTTATGCGGTAATTGGAAATCAGAACGTGTTTCTTATCTCATGGGCACTTTGTGCTTCGACGAGCTGGGTTATATATCTGGTCTCTTGACCATTTGTCATCATTATAGAGGGGGTTGATGAAATGGAAGCCGTTTACGTACCTCCTTTGGAGACCAATCACCCTTGCGCACATCCTTGCCGTCCTTCAGCATGGCCAAGACCTTCTCAATGGTAGCCTCCTCTTCCTTGAGCTTCTTGACCTCAAGCGATTGACCTCCCCTCCGGGTAAGCTTCTTGATTGCCTCCAGCGCCTTCTCAGTGAACTCGATGTCCTTGATGCGTAACTCCTCGCTGATGATATCCAAATCCCTGACTGGGTCGACATCACCCTCAACATGGATAATCTCGGCATCGTCGAAGCAGCGGACAACTTGGAAGATAGCATCGACGGCGCGAATGTGAGATAAGAAAGCGTTTCCGAGTCCGGCACCGGTGGATGCGCCTCTGGTCAGACCAGCAATATCGTAGACAGTCAAATTGGCTGGTACTCGGGATTTTGGGTTGTATTTCTCGCAAAGCCAGTCGTAGCGCGCATCGGGAACGATAACACGGGCTTCCTCAGGATCGATGGTAGCATATGGGAAATTCTACTCCATATCAGCAAGAGAATGTCTGAAAGAGTTCTGAAAAGACTTACGGCAGGGTTACCGAGCGAGCATTTGGTGATAGCTTGGAAAAGTGTGGACTTTCCGACATTTGCAAGACCGACCTGATATCGAGTCAACGATGTATTTCCTTGAGAGGATAACGGATGGCGCATACGATTCCACTCTTCAAGCTGTTGCCAGGTCGGCCCAGCAAAATCTTCTCCTCCTGCACAGCCTTCTTTGGGGGCATTTTGCGACTCTTTGCGTAAGCTCTTGAATGCTTGATAGAAACCGTGCAACTAAGCAGGCTCGAATTTACGATTGCAGTACTTGCTGCAGATCGGGTCAAAAGTTGGGATATCGAAGAAGAAGAAACGATGCGTAAAGCACCAGGGAGCGAAGTGAAAGTCGTCGTGGTGGCGGTTAGGAGGGGCTAATGCTGGGTAGCAGGAAGAGAGTTGCAATGGACGATGACCAAACCCCTCTATTGGCAACAAGCTGCAGAAGCTTTTCTCTCTGTGGTGTGGCACACTGTGCTAGTAGTGACTGGACGTTGAGAAGAGCCTCGCCAGCAAATGAGAGTCCTGCTTTGCATTTAGCGTCACGGTCACGGAAGAATATTGATGCGGCTGTCCTGTCCTTCAAGATGGGAGCCGGAGCCGTTGGTGGCAATGCAATGAGGTCAATGTGAGACGCGTTGAGTAGCCAAGCTGATGAATCCAGGCTGATATCAGTATTGATGGAATCCTAGAACCATACCTCAATTAATTCCTTTATCAATCTCCCATACTCTGTCTCGCTGCTGTGAACGTCCTGCAGCGAGAATATTACATCCAGGTCTGGAAGATAGCTGCCATGGCTGGAAAGAAGAGCTCAAGGAAGCCTTCAGCAGGCAATCATCGACATACATTGTCGCTGCAGAAGACTGAAGTTGTCATTAACGTCTATGATCTCCTTCCTGTATGTACTTTCACACAGTCCCTGACCGTAGCAAGCCATTCCATAGGAATTCCGCTAACTGATCCGCAGCCAGGGAAGTTCTCGACAATCCTATGGGCGCTAGGATCTTCTCTCCTCCACTCTGGCGTCGGCATAAATGGAAAGGAATACGCATATGGCGGGCATGATAAGCGTGGTATGACGGGCGTCTACTGGACAAAACCCAAATCCGAGCCGCCAGGAGGGACATTCAGATGCGAAGTTCTCCAAGGGTTCACGCTAGCTCCACAAGACGAGATTGATGCAATCATCAAGAAAGCTTCCGAAGACTTCCAAGGAACCTCATACAACATCCTTAACAGGAACTGCAACCACTTCACGTCTTACTTATGCGAGAAGCTGACAGGAAGGTCTGGTCCAGCGTGGTTGAATCGTGCGGCGAGCATCGGTATCGCGTTGCCCTGTGTTGTCCCGAAAGAATGGATTGCTCCTCCCGATTTTGAAACTACAGAAGGAGAGCTGCTTGATGAAGATCATGATGAATCCACTGAGAGTTCAAGGATGCTGCGCCTTCAGCAACATAGACACAGTTTCGACGACGGAGAGAGATTCAATGAAACAGATGATGATGAGTGGGAGAGCGACGAAGAACGACGCAATGGCGGGAGTGGAAAGGGCAAGGCTCCTGTCAGGGATACTTCTGGACGAATGGTGCCACCTGCGGAAAGAGCTCCATTGCCTCGCGGCCGAGGATGACTTCGTGGTTGGCCACTACGGTGATGGACAATTTGCATGCGGAGCTGGGATGATGGCGTTCATATGAGTTTGATACCCGAGGATCATTTCTTCCTTACTAGTACTACATGTTTACAAAATACAAAGTCTTTCCGTGCCATATGCAAGCCAACTACATCCCAGATTTCCAGTCCAAAGGTTTAGCCCAATCTTCTCGGTTTTGGGCTTCTTGTACCACCAAACTTGAGCCTCGTAGCATCCGATACCTTCACGATCTTCCCCCTAATAAGTCTTCCTTCCGTGCCGAGAAGTGCCTTTGTGACAGCCTCTCGGCCCTCTCCGAACCCTCTCAACGAAACCTCCATCTTCTTGATCTGTGGAATAAGACCCTGATCCTTCATACGTCCAAGCACGTAACTTGCCAGTTGGAAAGAAGAATCGTAGTGTTTCCTCTGAGACTTTTTAAAGCCAATATTTCCACATGACACCGCCATGATTGGGTCGCGATTCGGTTTTGTCAGGGTGATATGGCAGTTGTGCTTCGAAGCGAATACATGAAAATGGTGAGGCTCTTCGTAGCGCTCGACGGCTTGATTGCTGAGAGCGCCCAGTGTGTTGTAGGAGTGAGCATCGGGAAAGGGCCTTCGGTAGGGGTTTGATTGAACCTGGCCCTCTTCGAAGATGGAGGAGAGACGGCTGAGGCTGTCGCCACCACGGCCCAAAGAGCGTTTATCTGAAGAGTTCGATCCGAACAGCGAGTTGGTTGAGCTTGGTGCCGAAGGCGCTGCAGAAGATGGTTTCTCTTCGTCTTCGTCTGCTCGTTGACGGGAGGTGTGTGAAAATTGCTGTGTACGGAGGCATTGGAACGCCGACCTCGCCGCGACTGGAGCTGAGGTCTCAGCTCTCCTAGAGAATGGCGAAAGCGCCAGCAGGCGTCTCGTAGCTGTTCCGCTCATTGTATGTGTCTTGTCGTCGTGATGGTATGCTTCGTCGTGAACCTCAAGAATACTTAGTGCCAAGCCGGGAAGTGCCGAGGTCTCTGGTTTTTGATGGTTGGTTCAACTTCGGGGAAAATAAAGTCGGGACGCCGCTGCAGCAGTAACTCTGGAACAGACGCAACCGAACCTCTTTTTTCAACCATCAATAATACCTCACATTTGTGGGCGGATACCTCTTCATTTGTTTTGGACTGCGCAGGAGATAAATAAGACGAGATGCACAGAGTACGGTCCTCAGCGGTGAGAGCGCCGCTAAACACTCCTCTGCGAGTCGCATCTGGGGCGCAGCCGGTATACGGACGAGCAGCGGCATATACACGGTTACTCAACCAGGCGCAGGTCGCAAGCCTCTCCACTCCTTCATTTTCTTTAAGACCGGCACTATTGCCACTTAGATCTCATTTTCTATCTGAGAGCTTCCAGAATAACACACGAAGTCTACATCAATCAGCAGGGCTAGCACAGGAGGCCAAGGCGAAGGAGGCACCCAAGGAGGAGAGCACCACCGAGAAGACTGCTGAGGAGACCGCCAAGAAGGCGGAGGCAGATAGCGAGGGAGCCGCTGGTGAGAAGAAGTCAGAGGAAGGCAAGGAGAAAGCCGAGGGCGAGAAGGAAGAGAAGAAGGAGGCGCCACCACCACCTCCACCACATGGAGACAAGTCGCCATGGCAAGTTTTCACCGAGACGCTTCAATCCGAGTTCAGGGCTTCCAAGGAGTGGAATGAGGGCACCAAAGCTCTCGCAGATTCAGCCCACCAGTTCACAGAGAGCGAGTCTGTTAAGCGCGCAAGGCAAGCATACGAGGCCAGCACTAACAAGGTCACATCTACTGGTGCAAAGGTTCTGAAGACGACTGCTGGAGCCGTTGGCAAGGGAGCTGCATGGACCTGGGAGACACCGGTGGTGAAGGGTGTGCGTTCAACGGTCAACGCTACAGGAAGCGTTATCGAGAAGACCACCCGGCCACTTCGTGAGACTGAGGCTTTCAAGAGTGTCAAGAATGTTATCGACGATGGTAGCAGCTCGAAATACGGCGGATGGGTTGAGAAGGAGGAGCGGAGAAAGGCAAGAGAGGCAAGAGAATTGGCAGAGAATGGTGGAGTTGCGCACAGGGAGGTTGCAAAGGAGGATCCAAAGTGAGTAATTCGGGTTGCGCATACAATATTCGATGCTGATAATTTATAGTGCTGGTACGAACGTTACACTTCACAAGGATGCAGCATGGAAGGAGTCGTGGCGCGATTTCCGCGATTCCAACCGTGTGATGCAAGGCCTCTTCTCGATGAAGTCCGCGTATGAGGAATCCGAGAATCCTCTCGTGTCTACCGCGCGTTCGATATCTGATCGTATCGCTGGCTTCTTCGCCGAGAACGAGACCGCAATGGTCATCAAGAAATTTCGCGAGATGGATCCTGCTTTCCAACTCGAGCCTTTCCTCCGGGAGATGCGCGAATATATTCTTCCTGAAGTCCTCGACGCATACGTCAAGGGTGATGCCGAAACTCTCAAGCTCTGGTTGAGTGCAGCACAGTTTTCTGTCTATGATGCTTTATCAAAGCAATATACCACCGCCGGCCTTAAGTCTGATGGGAGAATCCTTGATATCAGACATGTCGACATCCTCTCCGCAAGAATGCTTGAGCCAGGAGACATCCCAGTTTTCATTGTCACTTGTCGAACACAGGAAGTTCACGTCTACCGCAACGCGAAGACCAATGAGCTTGCTGCCGGTATGGAGGATAAGGTTCAGCTGGTCACCTACGCCATCGGCGTCACTCGCATCCCAGAAGAGGTCAACAACCCAGAGACACGCGGCTGGAGATTCATTGAGCTCCAAAAGAGCGGACGTGACTACATCTGAGGAAGGCGATCCTCGAACTCTTGATTTCTGACTCAAGTTCTTAAGATCTAATTTCTCGATTGTTGTCGCATCTGCATAGCGTTTTCCTTACGGCTACCGGGCAATATGGGTTCATGGCGATAAAATTTCTGGAGAGTGAGCAAAATGTAATTGTAAGGTACATTGTATATCTGATGTGTGGATATGGAGTTCGCAGGCCTGAGCAGGCAAGGCGTGGAGGCTGTAGGCCTATTTTTGGTGCTGGACTGTCGTGGTCCAGCTTACCCCACTCTTCAAGAGCCTCTCATTGTGAGAGGCTGTTGGTTGTATGATTGTATTATAGAGATTGATGTCGAGGAGCGGCAACATGAGGGTCAGTGAGACTGAGACCGCGGGTCAGGCCTAAAATATACGCCCAATATGTACAATATAACCACACATAATGTGCATATTCCCCTTATATTTATGATGCCTAGAATCTCCGAATCCCTTTAACTCTATCCAAGAAATCTATCAACTCCATCATATCCCTGCAGTCCATCAACTCTTTTCTCTCCTGCTTCCCCAACAGAGCCTCACCACCATTCCCCTCACACATCGTATTTACATGATGCACTACCAACTTAAACGGAATTGGTGCTCTTACGACCGCATTCATAAACTCCTCCACTGCCTCCCAGGGACAATTGTCGTGTCCAGCAAACAAAGCTGGGTTGGCAAGGATATCTCTAGCACTCATTACTCCATCCACGCCTGTAATGCGGGCAATGGACTCGGCGACGGAGAGATTGCTGATATCGCCGTTGAATAGGAGAGGTACAGAGACATAAGGTCGGAGGGCGGTGATGGCTTCAATATTGACGGCCTCGGAGGATCTTTGGTTTTTCGTTCTTCCATGAATGGTGATGAAGTCAACACCTGCGTCTTGCACCATCTTGATGAAATCTATCGTCTGCCTGTTTCCAATTTCGAATCAGTTTACAAGTTCTGCCCCTTCGTGAAGTCTTCATGCGAGGACATACTGTAAATCCTTATGTATCCTGATCTTCACACTCACCGTCCTCCTTCCGGTCCAGCCTTCCCTCTCCACCACTGCTTTTGCTTCCTTTACCATCTCCGCCACCAACGCAGGCTTGTTCATTAATGCCGCACCCAGTGACTCAGCGCAAGCCCATGATTGCGGACAGCCGCAGTTGAGGTCTACGCCAGAGCAATAGGGGAACAAGGTTGATGCCGCTCGGGAGAATTCAAGCGGGCTGTTAGAGCCTAACTGCACAATTGTCGGCACAGATGAGGGGGTCGGAGGCAGTGTAAAATCTAAGTCATGTCAATATCCTGAGAATTTCGAAGATAGAATGGGTTGTACCGCTGTCGCGGGCGAAGATGCTGCGGTTGAACTCTTTCGCCAGAATCTATTTCATGACATCAGTCTTGCGCCTTCTCCGTTTCTGAATTTGAGAGAAATACCATCGGTGTCCAGCATAAGTCAACACCATACTTGTGCACTGTCTGTCGGAATGCAAGCTATTCCCGCCATCAGCATCCGTGTCCTGTGACTTGGAGTTCACTGTTTCTACCTTGCTATACCGCACCATAGGAGCTGAGGTGTATAGTGGCCGCCGTTCAGCTTTCGCAATATCAAACAACTTCAGGGAGCTACAAAACGGTTAATAATTGCTTGCACAATAGGGGAGATATAGGGGTTCGATGCGTACTACACGTGATCTGGAGGTGCCAAACATGGCTCAGGAGGAACTTCTCCAACATAGCTTGCTGTCATTTTAGTAGATACCGAGACAGGATATCACAAATGTCAAGGACCAAAAGGCATTTTTGGATTGTTGAACTTTCAGCTCGAGGAGGTAAAGGATGAAGATGTGTTTGTCCGATTTTTCGTAGAGTTGACTCGCGTAAGTGGCACCAACAGTGAGCACTGTACTCCACAAGCTGTACACTGGTGTTTTCTCTACAATAATGAAGTCTCCACGAAGTCTTTGAGCTTCTTTCACTGCTACATGTATGATGTAATCTTCTGCATATAAAGTACTCATTAGCAAATAATATTTCTTTAGGGTTTTTGTGGTTGTATTTTCTAGTTTTGTTTCTTTAATTCTTATGATTCGTTTAATGTATTTCTAGCTATTTATAATCTTAGAATAGTATTAAGAGCTAAACCTTGCTATACTTATTTACTGCATTTTCTTTAAAGTTCTTTAACCTCTAACCCGTCATATCTTCCGTTGCAACTATTGCCATACTTCTAACGCCCTTAAGACTCTTCCTAGACACTAGGCACATCTCCCAGATGGATATCTTCTTGTTAACGAAGCACTTCGCCTTGAGGATATAGTCTCCGCAGGAGGAATCTGGCAGGCACACAAGAGGGATGATGGCTATAATGCGGAGCAATCCATCTGGAAACAGGTTGAGCAAATGAAACAGGATGCTTTCATTTAGGATGTTGTGTTGAGTTAGAAGTTGGCATATTCTCGAAAGGCAAGTATGGAAAAATGCAAGGAATGGGGATGAGGGAAAGGACGAATTCAATTTGAAAGAGTGAAACTACTAGAATTGAAATTATAACATCTACAACATAATCTGGACATCATAGAAATGTGATCTTTTTTTTGGCGGATTCGAGAAGTGGAGATCCTAACGTGCATACACGAAAGGCGGACGAGAGTTGAGAGAGTTGAGAGAGTTGAACGAGAGTCGAGCGAATGCCAAAGTCGAGTGAAAGTCAAGTGAAGGTCGAATTGCCAACGCGGGCCAACAGGAATGGAATAGAGCTATCATAAATGGAATGACTAAAGCATACATTGGGAATATTGGAGTTGAAGCACGCACTCACATGTCAGCCCTTATGTTACATGTTTTGGGAAGGTCTGGCCAACCTAATGACCAAGACATAAGGCGTAACAGATCTGAGCTGTATTTTGTTTATGTGCGATGAGAGAGCTTAATGGATACTGCTTTGCCCTCCCCTTAGAACTATAAAAACAAAGGTCTGAAGAGAAGAGACGAGAAGAGACGAGAAGAGGCGAGAATAATTAAAATATTAAGGGGAGACGAAGAGCAATGGAGTATAACAATTAAGTAGTATATAGTTAAGTAGTATATAGTGATAAAACAATCAAATCACATGGCCCTGTGGCGTAAAGGCAACGCATTGCTTTCCGACTTATGTAATTATCGTTTGAACATGGCAAAGATTGTGGGTTCGATCCCCACCGGGGTCGAAATACTTTTTTGCCCCTTCCACCTTAAATGGATAAGCACCACCTTATATGTGCAGAGTACGAGCTCTGTGCCTAGACTTAATATATATATGACCATGGCCTAAAAATGCGTAATAGATAGAGTTGCTGCTTCGTAGGGGTCGTAACATCACGGGCTAATTTAGTGTCTAGGTCGTTGCGTCTCATTATTAGGTGGTATTGTGAGCGGATCTTAGCCTAGATATCGGCCGGTAGCCTGTAGGTTGCAACCTACCGACTGAGGTTTTGCCCCTTTCCACCAATGCTTTCCAGAGAACACTCATACCAGTCGGATCTTTTAAACTTACCTGCTCATCTCTCGTGCGGGTTTGAATGCCGTCTGGGACGTTTATTTTGCCGCTTTTAACTCTACTATCACAAACAGAATGCAAAGATGATGTTCCTGCGAAATGTTGTGAGCTGTAGAAAGTTAAAGAGAAAGTCAGTCCAGACATCAGAGGAGACAGGTAATGAAGGTATGGGTATTGTAAATGGAGTGTATGTATTTTGTAATATATTATATAAACTGCTTGCTACCTGGAAATTTTAATTTCCATCACTTGCAATCTTCCATTTACAACTTCGTCTGCCCACCAGCAACAACCTTCACCAGCGCTCTTCCATTGCTTAAGCACACCTTTCCGCCCTCAACAGATGTCACAAATCTGAGCTCCTCAAAGCCATCCTTGACGTCTCCAGTTCTCCAAACCTGGGTGACAAGCTTGTCACCAGGCTTGACTGGGCTCGCAAAGCGGGCCTGGAACTCGCGGAGGTTGGCTGGGTCGGAGCCACCGAACTCCTTCAGAATGTCGTGTGCGGTAAAGTTCCAGGACGATAGACCGTGCATGATGGCGCCGCCAAAGCCCATTGCCTTTCCTGGCTCTGGGGTGGCATGGAGGGGGTTATAGTCGCCGTTTAATCTGGGAATCTGTTAGCGACGAAATCCGACTAAAAGATGGATTGGGAAGACCGACCTGTAAAGGAGGGCAGACTCGGCAGTGGTCTGGTGGAAAACAACGCCATCTGGCTTCTTGCCCGCTGGTGGTGGGTAGTTGACCGACGCTGGGCCCTTTGGACCTCCCCAGTTGCCTTGTCCGACGTAGAAGGAGGATGAGAGAGCGCGATTGTAGACCTCTCCGCTTCCAACCTCAACAAGCTCCTGCTGGGTATCGACGACGGAGCCGGCCTTGCCCTTGTCGTAGACGCCGACAACCTTGTTGCGCAGCTCAAACTTGAGACCGGCGGAGGTGGGTGGGAGAGGCTTGAGGAAGGTCATGGAGCGTTGTCCATCGAGGACACGGCGGGCGTCGAATTTAGGGACATCTGGAATTGGGACTTGGCCTTGGGCCTTGTAGAAATCGATGACTTCTTGGGTTGTGCCCTTGAATGCTGCGAAGTTTATGAGTTTGGGGACAAGAATGTGGAGAAGGATATGGTGCTTACGCAGGATGATAGGGTAGGTTGGGAAGACGGCGAATTTGGGGTTGAGTTCCTATCAGTACGTTAATATCGTCATTGATATTGAAAGAGAGAAGGGTTCGTACGTAGAGGAATTGAAGCTCATCAGCTGTGCAGCCAATGGAGGCTGCAAAGAGGAGAACATCACGCTTCAGCCACGATACCTCCTGCGCAGGGTACTCGAAGCCAGCTCCTGGATTTTCCTTGTCCATTTTGAGTTATGAGAGGTTAACTTGTTTAAAAAAAGTGATATGAAGGAAGATAAAAGGTATATTCAGTATATTCAATTGGGGTATTATATATATAACTTCAAAAGAGCTGTCTTCGGCAGAATATGTATGCCCTTCCCCACATTCTTGGCTTCTCCTTCCCCAAGCTCGGTCTCCGCACATGCCGAGGTTGACACGGGAATCTGCCTGCTCATTGTGGTGTGGTGCAGCCTTGCTGGATGTCTATCCCGTGACCTGACACATAGCTCCCCATACTCTATCGGGCTTGATCGAGGGGGAACTGAGTGCTGACATGGAAGTTGAGAATATCGCGACCTCGGGTCAGCGCGGGGTTGCGCGACTCACAATAATTACCTACTGTACCTACCTACATACCTACCTAACCGTGTGCACGCAGGCGCCACGGCTAGGGGTCCTGCGATATGGTATATTAGATGGGACTGCGCCTCGATAAAGGACTCCGAAAAATATATAATCGATGGCGCCAGATACAATACCTCCAATGTCCGGCGACCTCTTTGCTTCGCCGGCATAATGCATGCTATGCTGTTCGATATGCTTTGCGCTTGCGCTGCTTTTATGTTGCGCCCGTGTGCTCCAGGCGCAGTCGAGATAGTATGTAGGTGACTTAATAGTGGCGCAGGCGCGGATCTCCTGGCACATTCAGTACGATTCACATCTCTCTGTATCTGAGATGTCACGATAATGTGTGGGAGCATCGTTAGCCACCGTTCTAAAGCCCGCTGGTGGAGATTGCGCTCAGCTGCCCAGGGAATGGCGGCAGAATAGTATTTGTCCTGGCGCCATATGTTCTCCCCACGTCAAGGTTAGCACTTATACATAGGTAGGTATAACATCGTCCCTCATGCCCATCTTCTTGTAAGTACTCTTATTTCAATCATCACGGATTTTACATCTGTCTCATCAGATCAGAGATATGGCACCGATTTTTTTCTGGAAGGAGACGAACCCTCCATATGCTTTCTTATCGCAAGGGTTCAAGAGTCCTTTCCACGATGGCAAGAATGAGCATGTCTGGCCGACAGCAGAGCAGTAAGTGACGTCGAACATCAGTTTTCAAGCATTGATCTGACCCCGCAACAGTTTCATGCTGCATAAGATGGCAGAACTGTTCCATTCAGTCGACATTTCTCACGAGAACGTATGTGAGCATAGCATCGAGAAAGTCAGAGCACTCGCTCGCAATGTGAAGAACTTCAACGAGAAAGTCTGGGAGAAGAATCGCTATCGGATTGTTGAGGAAGGGACATATCACAAGTTCGCGCACAGTCTGGCCAAGGATCGCGATCTGAGAGCTGCACTTCTGGGAACTGGAGACAACGAACTCATTCTTGCTAGCCCACTTGATGGTATTTGGGGTATTGGATACGAGGCAGCCGATGCCCTGAAGTATCGGAAGACCTGGGGCCAGAATCTGCTTGGGAAAGCATTGATGACTGTCAGGGCTTGGATCAGGTTGGAAGACCAGGGCGATCAACACTGGGTGAGAGGAAGAGCGTTGAACATGACTGTGGATGATAGGATTCGGTATGGGCCACCAGGGGTGTACAATTACGTGTCAGACAAAGAATACGTCTCTCCATTTAGCAGCGAAAAACTGAAGAAGTCAAAAGAGCCAAAGAAGCCAAAGGAGTCCAAGACATACAAGGAGCCAAAGAACTCCAAGGAGTCCAAGGAATACAAGGAGTCAAAGGAATCGAAGAAGTCCAAGGAGTCCAAGGAATCAAAGGAGTCAAAGGAGTCGAAGAAATCGAAGCCCTCGGGCTTTGGAAAAGTGGCCGCCATTGCCGGAATTGCTGCTGTGGGAGGAATTGCTGCAGGCGCATTGTATGCGTCAAGCCATGCTCGCCATAAGAACGAAGAGGAAGAATACGGCGAGGAAGACGAGGAAGAAGAAGAAGAAGAGGAAGAAGAGGAAGAAGAGGAAGAAGAGGAAGAAGAGGAAGAAGAGGAAGAAGAGGAAGAAGAGGAAGAAGAGGAAGAAGAGGAAGAAGAGGA